>BNJU01002325.1_pt1:337500-492317 | contig 492317 bp, 611 predicted proteins | sample 8539281 | NCBI WGS metagenome assembly BNJU01 (sample SAMD00202456, study PRJDB9452) | human saliva metagenome | isolation source: human saliva | place: Japan
TGTGGCGTCAAGGACGTTGGGAAAATGGTATGCACTTCGACAAAGCGATTGGCTGGTGTCCCATTAGACTTAAGAATCACAACAGAACGCCCATTTTCTTGGCCAAGTTCTACTGTCCCGCTACCTGTCCCGCCGTGAGCCCAGGCTTTGAAACTATCCTTATCGGTAATTTGGCCTGGTGGCAAAATAACCTTGGCGGTGACATCGGTTTTGAAGTCTACCCCTTCCCCAATTAGCTTACGGTTGAATTCCGCCGTATCGGCATAGTTGGTTACGATGTGGTTGAGGGTATACTCGGCCACAAAGGTGACCTTCTTATTGCTGACAGGATAGTAAGCCTTGAAGGTTTTGACATCGCGGTTGGATTGGATGTGGAAGGTCTTAGGCCGCTTAGAGTCCAACTTATCCTCAGTGAACTCTTCGAGCTTGCCGCCATTTTCAACGCCGACCTTGTAGGCACCTAATTCGAAGCCACCTGTATCCACCTTGAGGAGGGCACCATTCATGAAACTGGCGTCAAAGACCCATTTCTGGGTGAATTTGACATTCCCTTCAGCCGTAATTTCGGCAGTGACATCTTGATTGGTAATCTTATAAGATACTTCGGCAGCACGTATCTGGCTAATAGGTCCCGCAAGCGAGAGCACTAGGGCCATCAATGCTAACCAAAAGAATGAGCGTCGCTTCATCTTATTTTCCTCCTTTATGGGCTTGTGACGTTGGTATTAGGCTTGGTCACGACTTGGTGTTCCACCGCGTCGACCAAGACAGTACGGCTACTTGCTTCATCTTGACTATAGGTAATCTCCCAAACAGGCGTATAGACATCAAAGTCCTGCAAATTAACTGTACGATAGTAACCTAGGCTAATTTGTTGGATGGTCGAGCCATCCGGAATGTAGGTATCAACCCGGGTCTCCAGAAGCTTGAGGGCATCCTTGACACTAATCAGCGCAATGGGTTGATCCAAGACCTTAAAATCACTCTGATAGGTCTGGGTGTATTCGCGCAATTGGAAATCCGCATTAAAACTAAGTCGCAACTCAGAACTCCCGTCCAAGACAGGGTAGCCATCATAAGCCACCATGTAGAAGGTTAGGGTCCGAGATTCTGGACTGAAGGACCAGACCGTATATTCTGCCCCCCGAACAAAATATTCGGGCCGGTCCAGGAAATTACGGCGAATGTCTTCCACCTGCTCCTGGGTCAAGGTCTTGCTATCGCGATCAAGTCCGAGACCCAAATCCAGTGGCTGATCAAAGGTCGATTGTAAGACCCCATTATTATAACGGGCGGTCTGACCTTGAAGGGTGCCACGCTCCTTGTCGAGGACTTGGCTAGTTTCCGTCTTAACAACGGGCAGCTGATAGCTTTCATTAGATAGGGTCTGGTTGATTTTAATGTTACGATTTTTGAGCTGGGTCTCAATGCTGACATTGGTGACCTGCGCACTATTGGTCTGTCTGACCTGCTGCTTGGTAATCAGGGTAAAGGCCAGATAGGCATCGAAGAAGATGAAGAAGATTAAGAGCAAAATCTGGGTTCGTTTAAAATCCATTATTCTTGGCCCCCTTCATCTAGGGTATCCGCGTCTTGCGGGCTAGCCCCCTCGCTGCTTGCTGCATCCAAACTAGCGGATTCCTGATTATGTCGCAACTCACCGCGCTTCAGGCGGTCCAAGGAAATATAGCGTCCCTTGTATTCGACATAGTACTTAGGAATAAAGGTCACCAATTGGAAGTTCTCCATATTGGCCTGCCATTCATAGGCAACAAAAATCTGATCTAAGTCAGTCGTCGCCATACCCTGCTCATGTAGCTGGGAGACCAAGCCACTTGCTGAATCTAGTCGCTTGCTTTACTCTTGTCGTCAATATGCGAACGCAGGCTCAGGAAGGAGCCGGAAAAGCGTGTCACCTTAGGCGACAAATTAAATTGCAAGCCTAAGTAATAAGGCGAGGCATCCGACATGAGCGGATAGCCGTCTAGATAGCGCTGGTAATAGAGCGTGTTGGTACTATTATTGGTGGTCAAACGCAGGCCTTGAGTCCAGACCCCGTATTTCTTCATTTCGGTAAATGAATCCATGATAATCTGGTCGCGATGGACCGAACTGCGGTTCTGAACGGCTTCGCTCCGCGCAGTGTAGACGTGACTATCGGAGTTGACATCTAGCTCCAAGTCCAGGGTCTTATATTTTTTCTCCCCGCTCTCCCCACTATCGGTAATGGAGTAGTTGTCCGAACCGAAGAAGAGACCAATCAGATTGGCTTCCGATTCTTTCTTAAGGGTATAGACCTGACTTGGCAGGCTAAAGGCTTCAGTCCGAATCAGGGCCTTGCCCTTGGCCAAAGGCACTTGCGACATGGCGGTCCAAGAAGTGACATCCTGGGTCACCGTCTGATAGAGGCTGGCAAAGTCCCAGCCATTGAGGGGCACCCGCACATAAGTCTCATCTACCTGATTAACTAAGTAGAGAGCTTGGGGCTCCTCTTTCAATAGCCAGATTTGGTCAGCTTCAAAATCGAGTGGCGGGCCGTCCTTGGACTTGAACCATTGCCCCCACAAGGAGACTGGTAAGCGGTCAGCGAAGCGCAAAATCAGACGAGGACTGGTCGACATGCTAGTAAAGGCTCCAGAGGAACCTACCACATCAAAGTCGCCCCCTAGTTCACTCGGTGTCTGAGCTAAGGCTGCCGTCACCTGGTCCAGATGACTGGCACTAGCCTCCCAGTAACCGCCTGCTTCATAGGCATCTAGGGCTACGGGAGCTAGCACATCGGTTAACTTCATGCCGGCTACTTGCCGATTGAGACTATCCACTTGCTCATTACGAACGGTTTGTTGTGGCGTTTGCGAATTAGCACCATAGAGAAAATCAGGGTTGGTTAGAAGCAACCAAGAAAGGACCCCGCTGGTTAGGACAGCCAGAATTAAGGTAATAGGAATAAAGAGACGGCGAATCATCAGTCATCCCACCCTTCATCATCAAAGTCCATCTGCAGATATGGGAGATCAAAGCCAAAGGTCGAACCCTTGCCTTCCACACTGGTCGCCCAGATTTTCCCACCATGCAGTTCAATGATTTCCTTGGAAATAGCCAGACCAAGCCCTGTCCCCCCCTGCTCACGTGACCGTGCCTTATCAACACGGTAGAAGCGTTGGAAGAGATGTGGGATATCCTTCTGCGGAATCCCTAGCCCCTGGTCCTTAATGGACAAGTGGACATGGGAATGGGAGTCTTCAATCTTCACGACGATGACACCCCCATCAGGAGAATACTTGATGGCATTGTTTAAGATATTATCAATCACTTGGGTCACGCGGTCCTGGTCAATTTCCAGGTAGATTTCCCGTGAGGTGAAATCCCGCTTAAGCTTGAATTTCTTCTGGTCAGGATTCTGTTCCAACATAAATTCAAAGCGATCCAGAATATGACTGACCATGCGCTTAAAGTCGATGTATTCTAGGTTGAGTTTATATTGACCTTCGTGAATCTTGGATAGATCCAGCAGGTTACCAATCATCCGCATCATACGGTCGGTTTCCAACTGAATAACATTGAGGAACTGCGGTGCAATGACCTCGTCCTGCCATGCCCCTTCGCGCAGGGCTTCGGTATAGGACTTAATGGAAGTCAAAGGCGTCCGCAATTCGTGGGAGACGTTGGATACAAAGTCCCGCCGTTCTTGCTCGGTCTTCTCTTGTTCGGTGACGTCTGTTAAGACACAGACCACCCCAGTAACGAAGCCGGTCTCACGGCGAATAACTGAGAATTCTCCCTTGAGGATGGAATACTCCCCATGGTCTACCCAATCCATGAGGATTTCCCGGTCATCACCTAGCAAGTCGGTCAAGGTATATTGATCCTTGAGCCGCAAGAGGCGAATAATGGAAATCCCGATGGCGGATTGTTGGTCGATACCCAAGAGTTGTAGGGCGCGCTCATTGACCAGTAGGACATTACCACGCCGGTCGGTCGCAATCACCCCGTCAGTCATATAACGGAGAATCCCGTCCAAACGTTGCCGTTCGGATTCAATCAATTCTTGGGAGTCCTTAACCTTGACCGATAATTCATTAAGGGTCTTGGCTAGTTCACCCAACTCGTCATTCCCAAAAATCTTGGCCGGGTAGTTATAAATCCCCCTCCGAAATCCGCAGGGCTTGTTGGCGCATGTTTTCAATGGGCAAGGTTAAGCCTTGGGAGAGCACTAAGGCTAGGACAAAGCTCCCCACAATGGCAATGACAGCCGACTGGATGAAGACACTCATGACACTCTGGGTCTGTTCATAGACCCGGTTCATATTGGCCGTTACTCGGACCGCCCCTACCACCGTATTATTCGACTGACTCAAAATGGGCTTAATCGTGGTGTAGGTATGACGCTTGTTATTGACATCATACTCTGAAAACTTAGAAGAGCGTTGGCTAACCAACGCTTCCCTCACATTATTATCATTGGTCTTGGCCAGGGCTTCTGACTGGTCCAAGGCGTTATTTGACGCGATAATCCCATCCTTAGTATTGATGATTTGGATACGGGTCAAATTACTATTTGAGAAGGTATCAATAACCTGAGTCAGACGGGCGCGTTCATCCGTCTCACTCAAGCGTTCTTCTAAGATTGGCGTCACATTGTTAACCAAGAACTCTACCTGGGTATCGATTTGATCCTGGTAGTTCTTGAGCGTACGGCTCTCGTATTGGTTAACGAAGTAGACCCCCACGAATTGGAAAGCAATCAGCAGAATAATAATGATTTGAATCGGAATTTTAAAATGGATCGATTGAAATAATCGTCTGATTCGCTTCATATACTAGAACTTCCTATTCTTGATCTGGATTCTTCAAGAGGTAGCCGACCCCACGACGAGTCACAATATAAGTTGGGTGGCTTGGAATATCTTCAATTTTCTCCCGCAGACGACGGATAGTCACGTCGACCGTCCGCACATCCCCGAAGTAATCATAGTCCCAAACAGTCTCAAGGAGATGTTCTCGGGTCATGACTTGGCCAATGTGTCGGGCTAAGTAGTGGAGTAATTCGAACTCCCGGTGGGTCAGTTCAATTTCTTCCCCGTGCTTGGAGATAATGTAGGCATCTTGGTGAATAACCAGATCTCCTACTACAATCTCGTTTTTATTGACTTCTTGTGGCTCAGGTTCCTTGACTAGATTGCGGCGTAAGTTGGCCTTAACGCGGGCAATGAGTTCACGGTTAGAGAATGGCTTGGTGACATAGTCATCTGCCCCTAACTCTAAACCTAAGACCTTGTCAATCTCTGAATCTTTGGCGGTTAACATGATAACTGGCACAGCGGATTGTTTGCGAATTTCACGACAAACTTCCAAACCGTCCATCTTTGGTAACATGAGGTCTAAAATCACTAAGTCTGGTTGACTCTTCTCGAATACCTCTAATGCTTGTTCACCATCATAAGCTTTTTCAATGGCATAGCCTTCGTTTTCTAAGTTAAAAGAAATAATATCAGAGATTGGCTTTTCATCATCTACGACTAGAATCTTTTTCATATGGTTCATCCTTTCTCATGACGTTCTAGGTTCAAATGGGTGAGCCTTCCCCTTAAGGTCTCACTCCTTTATTATAGCGGGTTTTGCGGGAATATTAAAGCCCTTACGCTCAAGTTTTCTACTTATGTCAAAGCTTGCTCGGACTTGTAATCTAATAGACAAGTATTTGAAAAGAAACCTTAAACAAAAGGTAGGGCCTTTTGTTTAAGGTTTCCAAATTAAAGGCGTTCAATCATTAGAAGATAATAACTGGCATGCCGACTTCCACTAATTGGTAAACTTCTGCCATGGTACCTGGTGGCGTGTTGATACAGCCTAAAGAACCATTAGACAGGTAGGCTTCGCCCCCGAAGGAAGCTTGCCAGTTGGCATCGTGAATCCCTTGGCCAGTATCATCAAATGGAATCCAGTAATCAACCGGTTGTTGATATTCCTTCTGAGTATGTGGGTTGTAACCCTTGAGGGTTGAAGGAGACTCCTTATTCCAAGAAGCGTAGGCCCCGGGGATAGTGGTCGTCCCAGGGCGACCGGTTACGACTGGTGTTTCCAGTACCTTCTTACCATCCTTGTAAATAAACATCATTTGGTGGGCAATGTCGACTTCGACATAGCTTGGACCGATATCATTTTCCTTGTCGGCATAACCCGTCCCAACAACCGTTGGTTCACGCTTGATGGTACCACCCTTGTTAAGGTCCGCCACAATCTTCTCTGCTTCTGTCTCGGAGTCAATGGACCAACCTAAGGTCCCTGGTTGTACATCGACCACCCCAGATAAGGTTGAAGCAAATTTACGCGTTTTATTGATGGTCGCGTATTTGGTGTTGAGTTCCTTGACATAGTCTTGGACCTTGCTTTGGTCTACTACCAAGTTATTAGACTCATCGAATTGAATCCAGTCATTGATTTTATCTTTAGGAACGACTTCTTCCTTACCTGAGATAGTCAAGGTAATTTTGGTATCCGCGACCTTGTTAATTTGATCCATGACTTGGGTAATCTTAGGATCGTCACTCTTGATTTTTGGCTCTTGGTAGGCTGAATTGATTTCAACCGAGGTGTTACCTGACTGTACTTGAGAGACAATCAGCTCCTTGACCTTAGCTACGTCTAACTGGTTACCGGATTTTTCAGGGGTGACGTGGTAACCTTGTCCGTTAGAATACTCAATCTTAGCATCTTCAGCTGCTGTCCGGTTTTGGTTGTTCAAGCCAAAGCCATCCAGAGTCTTGCTAAGGTTCTCGTCGTTAAAGGCCACGTGATTGAGCAAGACGTTCTTATATTCGGTCGTATTGAAGAAGCTACCTACCCAACCGGTTGGGTCTTGTGAATTATAGGCTGATTCCAAAGCCTTGTTGGCATCTACTTGAACACCTGCTTGTTCTAAGGTAAAGCGTCCTACTTCTTTGCCGTTCTCTAGAATGGTCACTTCCTTCTGGTTAAGGTCCTTACCAATCTTATCCTCCGCTTCCGCTAAGGTTAAGTTGGAAATATCCAAGGAGCCAAATTTAGTGTTGGCCTGGAATTTCTGGGCGTAGAAGCCTACACCGGCACTATAGCCCAAACCAGCTAACAGTAAAACTGTTGTCGAGCCAATGATTAATCCTTTTTTCATGATTTCTCGTCCTCACTTTTTCTCTTATTCAAATACAGATTTTAGCATCGAATTGTGAATTTTCTTTGACCCTTCCATTAATTATTCTATATGATTTTGTTTCTTTTGTAATATGAGGGTCTCAATAGCATGTGAAACGCCGTCCTCTTCATTAGTTAAAGTCACAAAGTCAGCCTTGGCTTTGAGGTCGTCTGAGGCATTGCCCATGGCTACCGCACAGCCGGCAAAATCTAACATCTCGGCATCATTGGCTGCATCGCCCAAGGCCATGACTTGCTCAGGGCGCAGGCCTAAGTGGCGGGCCAGTTGGTCAAGGCCACTGGCCTTAGAAACACCAACCGGTAGAAATTCTAGGATGACTTTCTGGCTCCGCACCATAGACAAGGCCTGCCAGTCGGTCGCCTCAATAGTCGGAATCCAAGCATCTAGCACTGCTTCTGGCGCCAGAATCATGGCCTTGTTGAGCTGGCTATTGGCTAGGAAGTCTGCTTGGGAGATTGGTGTCACGTCTGTTTTAAGAAACTGGGCGTCGCGAGCTACCAAGGCATTAGGTGTCGGATCCCCTACTAGGTAGAGATGGTCGCGGTCAAAGGCCACCAACTGGGCCCCCTGGTCCTTAAGGGGCGCCACTAGTTCCAGCGCCCGTTGTCGCGCTGCTTGGGTGAGGAAGCGTTGGAAGACTGATTGGAAAGGCGCCTGGGCCGACAAGGTTTGCGCCCCATTTTGCAGAATCATAAAGTCCGACTCGCTTAAGAAAGGCAGCTCTGGCACATAGAAATCCACCCCTGGCAGGGTCCGGCCAGTACAGATGACAATCTTAATGCCAGCCTCATGCGCTCGAGCCAGGGGTGGCGACGTTGGTGGCACTAATGGTTTTTTGGTTGGTCAGCAGGGTGCCATCTAGGTCAATGGCGATTAAACCAATATCCTGAGCTAGTTCTTGGCCAGATTCCTTGCTGTCTTCTATTTGTTCGGCTGCCATTTGTTGGAACTCGTTAAGGGCAGGCGCCGCCTCTTGGCGTTTGGTCTCGGCTTTTGCTGCTACTTGTTGGCACCAGGTCTTATCCCATTGAGTGGCTAGGAAGTCTTCTACCTCTATTTCCTTTTCCTTGCGGACCATGAGCAGACCATCGCCTAAAGGCAAGAGGCAGGCCCGTTGATCTTGATCGGTCAAGACGGCTTGGAAGAGTTCATTGAGCTTGCGATGAATCTTGCGCACCCGCTTAGGCCGTGTGTCTAAGGCATCCATGATGGTGCCCGCTTGCAGGACATCATCAATCAATAGGACGCCCCCCATCTTAAGCAGACGCATACAGTAAGGATAGAACTCCAGATACTTGGCCTTGGCGCTATCCATAAAAATCAGATCATAGTGATTAGCCGGTAAGGTAGGCAGAATATCAGCCGCATCCCCTTCTAGGACCGTCACCTTATCCGCCAGACCGGCCTGCTCAAAGTTGGACTTAGCGCGTTCAAACATGAGGGCGTAGCGGTCAATCGTGGTTAAGTGGCCGTCAGATGCTAGGTGTTGAGCCATAAGACTAGCCGAAAAGCCAATGGCGGTCCCGATTTCCAGGATTTGTTGCGGCTGGGTTGTAGCACAGAAAAAGTCCAAGAACTTGGCTGTTTCGTGAGGGACCACCGGAATCCCATTGGCATTAGCAAAGGCCTCCAACTGACCTACGACTCCTTCAAAAGGCAGTTGCCCCTCCCGCATCAAGTCGATTATTTTCTGCATGACCACTGGCCGGTGCATCATCTCGTTCAACATAGTCCTGTCTCCTTCTCCTGACTTATTCACTGTCTATTATAATGGAAAAGACTTAAAAGCAAAAGACCCAGCCTTTCTCATCAAACTTTTAGGCCTGGATTTGGTGCGAGAAGGAAGCTTTTGGGGTATTTATATAAGAAGGAGGAAGTGCTATGTACCATCAAGAGGCAAGATTTATCAGCTAGTCAAGCAAAGAGGCCACTTATCCCAGGAGGACGAAACAGACTACCTGCGTCTCCTAACTGGCTTAGAGGGTGAGGCGAGGCTTGCCCAAGTGATTCAAGACCTGGGGCTGTCTACTTTTTATCTGACTGATTTGTGGATCCCCCTGGGAAAGGGCACGCAAATCGACGGGCTTTTGCTGATGCCCCAGGGGCTCTATCTAGTGGAAATCAAGCATTATGGCGGGCAGTTTCTCTATCAGGGATTTGCTTCCAGACTCAACGGGCGCCCTTATCAGCACGACTTACTGGGGCAAGTAGCCCGAGCCCAGAGCTTGCTGCAGCAATTTCTTAGGAACCAGCAATTAGACTGTCAGCTAGTGTCCAAGCTGATTTTCAGTCAAGACCATTTGCAGGTCGAGGGGTTAGCTGCGGGTCAATATATGCTGTGGCCGCAGGCGCTGGCATGGCTTCAGGGGCTGGCGGATCACTTGGCAGGTCAGCCCTGCAATCGGCGCCAGCAGCTAGTCTTGGATTTACTGGGGCCGCTCCAGCATGCCAGCCCCTATCGGCCGCGTCAACTGACTTCCGTCGAGCGCCAAACTCTGCTAAGCGGTATTGGCTGCCCCCGTTGTTTGCGGCTGGGCATGACTTGTAGTCGTTATAAGGTCTCCTGCCCACATTGCGGGTTTGGGGAAGATAAAGCAGCCGCCTGTTTGCGTAGCGCCTGTGAGTGGGCTTTGTTAAATCATGACCCTGCCGCTGAGTCGCTCGGCAATTTCCAACTATATGGGAAGCAAGCAATTGGACCGCACCCTACAACGCCAACTATCTCAACACTTCCACCCACTCCATAAAGGCCACCACGCTTGCTACCAAAATGACTACGCCACCGTTTATCAGTGCCTGTCTCAGTATGATGGAGTCTGAAGTTGGGGAGCCACGTCGCGTTGGAGGTCCAACGCGACATAGCGTGGACCCAATGCGACGTGGCGCGCTTTTTTTACCTCCTTTTGGGGCGGTTCGCCTCCTTTGGGCTCGAGCCACGTCGTGTTGGAGGCCCAACGCGTCATGGCGGAGTCCCAATACGACGTGGCGCGCTCGTTTTACCTCCTTTCGGGGGGATTCGGTTCCTTGGAACTCGAGCCACGTCGTGTTGGAGGCCCAACACGACATGGCGGGCTCCTCAATGCGACGTGGCGCACTCGTTTTGCTCTCTTTTTGGGGATTTGGACCCTTGGATCTCGAGCCACGTCGTGTTGGAGGCCCAACGCGACATGGCGCACTCCCAATACGACGTGACGCATTCGTTTTGCTCTCTTTCGGGGGGATTCGGCTCTTTTGGGCTCGTGCCACGTCGTGTTGGAGGCCTAACGCGACATGGCGGGCTCCCTATGCGACGTGGCGCGCTCGTTTTGCTCTCTTTCGGGGGGATTCGGACGCTTGGATCTCGAGCCACGTCGTGTTGGAGGCCCAACGCGTCATGACGGGCTCCCAACGCGTCATGGCGCACTCCCAATGCGACGTGACGCATTCGTTTTGCTCTCTTTCGGGGGGATTCGGCTCTTTTGGGCTCGTGCCACGTCGTGTTGGAGGCCTAACGCGACATGGCGGGCTCCCTATGCGACGTGGCGCGCTCGTTTTGCTCTCTTTCGGGGGGATTCGGACGCTTGGATCTCGAGCCACGTCGTGTTGGAGGCCCAACGCGTCATGACGGGCTCCCAACGCGTCATGGCGCACTCCCAATGCGACGTGGAAGGGCACAATACAATGTGACGCGCCTTTGTCTGGGCACTTCAACAAAAAAAGCCACCTCTGAGCTAAGTCAGAGGTGGCAGGCCTAATTCTTATTTGGTTTCTTGTTTGCTTAACTTGTCAGCTAGGCCACTAGTGCGTAGGCCCCACTTGATGAGTTCGACTAGCACGATGATGCTGAAGGATACAGCGAGTACCAAGCCCCATTGTGGTAGGGTTGGCGCAGTCACATCGAAGAAGTCGTTGATGCCTGGAACAACGATAACGCCTAGTAACATGACAGCCGACAAGAGGCTGGCACCGTTAAGGAACTTATTATCGAAAGCTTTCCCTGTGAAGAGAGAGGTGAAGACATACTTGACGTTGAAAGCATGGAAGAGTTGGATCAAACCTAAGGTCGCAAAGGCCATGGTTTCGGCCAAGTTTTCTCGGTAGTACCATTGACGAGCTAACCAGTAGATGAAGAGGGTCAGCACACTTTCCAAGACCCCTTGGTAGAGGATACTTGGCAAGATGCCGTTAGACAAGAAGCTAGACTCCTTGGTCCGTGGCGGACGATTCATCACATCTGGCTCGGCCTTTTCCATCCCTAAAGCAATGGCTGGGAAGACGTCTGTCACTAAGTTAATCCATAAAATATGAACAGGTTGCAAGATAGTCCAACCTAATAAGGTGGCGACGAAGAGGGTAATGACCTCACCCAAGTTAGCTGACAAGAGATATTGGACAGCCTTCTGGATGTTGGCGAAGACCTTACGCCCTTCTTCTACTGCCACGACGATGGTTTCGAAGTTATCGTCTGCTAGGACCATGTCAGAGGCACCCTTGGACACTTCGGTCCCGGTAATCCCCATGCCGACCCCGATATCTGCTTGCTTGAGGGAAGGCGCATCATTAACCCCGTCCCCAGTCATGGACACGGTCTTACCTTTAGACTGCCAAGCCTTGATAATGCGCACCTTGTGCTCAGGCGAAACGCGGGCGTAGACTGACAAGTCTTGGACACGCGCTTCTAATTCTTGATCAGAAATGGCATCCAGTTCGGCCCCGGTCATGACGTGATGGTGGTTGTCTTCGTTTGGATCCAAGATACCCAGACGTTCCGCAATGGCTTGCGCGGTCTCGGCGTGGTCACCGGTAATCATGACGGTCCGCATGCCGGCCCCTTTGGCTACGGCAATGGCATCTGCGGCTTCTTGACGCTCAGGGTCAATCATGCCGACTAAACCAGCAAAGATTAAGTCATGTTCTAATTCCTCAGACTCGAACTTGCTAGGCAATTGATCAATAATCTTGTAAGCCCCTGCCAAGACACGTAAGGCCTGGCGCGCCATGCCTGTATTCTCAGCTAGAATCGCTTGACGATCAGCCTCGGTCAATTCGGTCACTGGCCGCCAAAGTCCTTGTAGAGGCAGCGTTTGAGCAATTGGTCTGGCGCCCCTTTGGTGGCTACTAGGTAGCGACCATCCGCTAGTGGGTGGACTGTCGTCATCAATTTACGGGTAGAGTCAAATGGAATCTCGCCCACCCGTGGGAAGCTAGCCAAAGCGCTCAGCCAAAGGATAACCCTTGTCTAAGGCAAACTTAACCATAGCAGTTTCGGTTGGATCCCCAATCAAGTTACCTTCGGCGTCCACTTCGGTGTCGTTAGCCAAGACAATGGAACGCAAGAGTGGTAAGTCCAGGTCTAAGTCTTCAGAGGCATTGTGGAGGGCCCCGTCGTAGTAGGCTTTTTCAATGGTCATCTTGTTAAGGGTCAAGGTCCCCGTCTTATCGGAACAGATAATTTGGGTCCCACCCAAGGTCTCAACGGCAGGCAAGGTCCGAACCAAGGCCTTACGGTCTGCCATGGTTTGGGTCCCGATGGATAGGATAATGGTTGAGATGGCTGGCAAGCCTTCCGGAATGGCAGCTACAGCCAAGGAAATAGACACTAAGAGCATGTCGGGAATCTGACGGCCACGCAACAAACCAACGACGAAGGTTACAGCCGCAATGACTAAGATCATAATGGTTAAGGTCTTACCCAAACGGTCTTGGTCGCGTTGCAATGGGGTCTTGGTTTTCTCAGCGCTGGCTAACATGCTAGCGATATGGCCGACCTCGGTATTCATCCCAGTAGCCGTTACGATGGCTAAGGCACGACCATAAGTCACGTTGGTGCTAGAGAAGACCATGTTATGGCGGTCCCCAATCCCGGCGCCCTCTTCTGAGATGACCTTGATGTCCTTATCAACTGGCACTGATTCCCCAGTCAAGGCGGCTTCTTCCACCTTGAGTGAGTTGGCTTCAATCAAACGCATATCCGCTGGCACAATATCCCCAGCTTCCAATAAGACGATATCGCCTGGGACCAAGTCATGAGACTTAACGGTCATGACATTGCCATCACGGCGAACGCGGGCGTCAGGTGAGGCCATTTCCTTATAAGGGCATCAATGGCTTCCTCAGCCTTGGCTTCTTGGACGACCCCCATAATGGCATTAAGCACCACTACTAGGAGAATGATGACCGCGTCGTGCCACTCGTGGCTGGCCACGAAGGAGACAGCCGCCGCAATCAAGAGGATGATAATCATGAAGTCCTTGAATTGCTCAATAAACTTCTGCAAGAGGGTTGAATGAGCCTCGGCCTTGAGTTCATTAGGACCGAACTCTTCCAAGCGTTGCGCAGCCACTGCAGATGTCAAGCCCGTCTCGACATTGCTCTCTAAGCTGTCAATGACGGCTTGCGCCTCTTGGTTATAGGCTGATAATTTTGTTGACATAGTAACCTCCTATTTGATCCATACCTTCATACTGGCTAGCCCAGCTTGTAAAAAAAGCCCTATGCCGCCACCCAACGAGTGAATCAGCATAAGTCTCACTATTTCAGTCAGTACCAGCAGCAAACGCTACATATTTGTTGATACCAACGAGCTAAGCTCTAGTTACTCCCTTATGAAGTCAATGGTTATATTACTCTTACTATTATAGAGACAAGCAACAAAAAAAGCAAGAAAAAAACACTTGCTTTTTTGACTCTGACAAGAGCAGCGATCTTGACGATAGGGGCCTGACACGCTAGGATAGGAATGAAGAAACGAGGAGGGATTGACATGACAAAGACAGGCAAGATCATTCGCGTAGTAGGGGCGGCCATTATCCAAGATGGCCAGGTCCTCTGCCTACAACGTGGCCAGCAAATGAGTCTAGCCGGCCTCTGGGAATTCCCAGGCGGCAAGCTAGAAGCTGGCGAGACAGAAGCCCAGGCTCTAGCCCGGGAAATTAAGGAAGAACTGACCCTCGATATTGAAGTCGGTGACTGGGTGACGACGGCGGAATACGCCTACAAATTCGCCACGATTCAGCTGACGGTCTACAAGGCCAAGATCCTATCAGGCAGTCTGACTTTGCTCGAGCACCAGGCTAGCCGTTGGGTCCAGCCCCAAGACCTCATGAGCCTAGAATGGGCACCCGTCGATATACCGGCGGCTCAACTGCTAGCCCAAGAAGGCCCCTCCCTATAGAGATAAACAAGACAAAGGCGACCAGGACCCAGTCCTAGTCGCCTTTATTTTAATGTCTGCGGAAATCCACAAAGTCATCATGCTGATGCATGTTGCTGTCGATGAAATAAATCAAGGTTTGCAGCTCATTGGTTAAGTCCACGTGTTGCATACGAACATGACTTGGCACATCGAAACGCAAAGGTGTGAAGTTGAGAATCCCTTTGATGCCTGCTGCCACCAATCGTTCTACCGCTGCAGGTGCCTCTTCTTGTGGCACCGTTAAGAGGGCAATTTCGATGCCTTGGGCTTCTAATTGCTCTTCCAGCTCATCAATGGAATAAACTGGCACACCTGATTGAATGGTCCCAATCAATTTAGGGTCTACTTCGAAGGCTGCTCCAATCCGCACATTATTGTTCTTGCGGAAGTTATAATGGAGGAGCGCATTCCCTAGATTCCCTACCCCGATTAGGGCCACAGAAGTCAGACGGTCTTGGTTCAGGGTCTTGGTGAAGAAGTCTAATAAGTAATCAACATCATAGCCATAGCCCCGTTTACCCAAGGCGCCAAAGTATGAGAAGTCACGACGAATGGTCGCGCTATCCACTTTCACCGCATCACTGAGTTCAGTAGATGAGATTCGCTTCTTACCGGCATTCTGTAAAAATCGTAAATAACGATGGTAACAGGAAGCCGGTTCACAGTTGCTTTTGGTATTTCTCTACGCATTTGATCACTTCTTTCACATAAAAAAATATTTCGATTATTCTCCAGTCGATATCTTTAGTATACCACCATATTTGACTAGACTCCATTATTTAGGGTGAACTTAATACAATTATTATAGTTCAGTAATAATTGTCTCACTCCCTGCCTTTATCCGCTTTCATTTACGTGATAGCACAAACTTAAAATAAGAATCCTTATGTGACCCAAGAAACGATGAGAGAACTTCTCATAGAGCAAACCTTTTCACTTTAGTATTTTTAGCAAATATTCAACCCCCATTATGGCCCTATTCTCGCCACAATGGGGGTTGTTTTATTCGCTCAGTGACAAACGAAACTGGGACCAGTCGCCCCGAATATAATCCAGTAGGCCTAGATCTGAGCTGGCCACCTGACCGACAATGGCCTGGCGGTCATCCGCTGGCAAGTCTGTCAGGCAAATTTCCAGTTCATTGGCATAGCTACCATAGTTGGCCCGGCCCAGGACTAGGTCCCCTCGCTGGCGAGGACCAGGCTGCCCCACCACTTCTTGGCCACGCAAGGCTTGGCGGGTTTCCGAGGCCCGAATGACCCAATCACTGGGATCCGGCCGATTAGACCAGACTTGATTTAGCAAGGCTTGTGGCGCCTGGGCCCGCAAGTCCACCAGACCATCATTAAGACTGGCCAGCCGTCTCAATTGATCTTGGCTGACATCACAATCCCCTATGTAGACCCGGTCCACCTGGCATTGTGACAGGAGATAGAGGGCTGCCTGCTGACTTGGCCAATGGCGGGTCTGCTCGACTGTACATAGACCATCAAAGTAAGGACCCCTAGCAACCTGGCCACTGACAAAGGCCAGACAGGGAATACCTGAGGCATGCAGTCTTTGGTTTTGAGCCAGGACATAGGCCTGGCTGAGGCCACTATAGACCTTGGGATAATAGTTATGGGCAGCCCAAACCCGGCCCAAATCGACCCCTGCTTGAGCTAGCTCTTCTAACAAGGTCCCCGTAAGGGTCGAAGCATTGAGGACCAGGTGACTGGACTGGCTGAGGACGGCCATCTGCTGAGGGGTTAGTCCGGCATCTACTCGTAAGGAGCCAAAGCCCCAGGCTTGTAGACGGTCCAGGCCATAACGATCCAGGCTGGCCTCATTAATATCCGCCATGACCTGGATTCCTTTTTCATGGCAGGCCGCCATGATTAGGTCTAGCTCAGCCGGCTTATAGTGAGGGCTTAGGTTAAGACTGGTAAAGGCATAGCCAAAGCCCTGCTGACTAAAACGAGCAATCCGAGCCAGATTGTCGTCTAGCGACTGATTACTATAGAAGGAAAAGCCGACTACTTGTCCTTTCATTGTGAATCGCCACCATAGACTTGAGCAATCCGAGCTTCATCCACCCCGAAGAACCAGGTTAAGACAAAGCCACCTAGATAAGCCCCCAGCATGGCGATGACATAGGAGATTTGTGTGCCCGGCACCATAATCAGCAAGCCGAAGAGACCGGATACCCCTTGGGAGACAGCCCCTAGATGGAAGAGGACCGCTAGGACACCCCCCAGACCTGAACCCAAGCAGGCCGTAATAAATGGTTTACCTAGAGGTAAAGTCACGGCGTACATCATGGGTTCGCCAATCCCCAGAATGCCGACTGGCAAGGAGTCGCGAGTCAATTGTCTCAGACGTTTGTTGCGTGATTTGAGGTAGAGGGCCAGACCCGCACCGACTTGACCGCCCCCTGCCATCATAAGAATTGGCAAGAGATAGTTGACCCCGGCCGTTGGGCCTTGCGGATTATTCAACATGGTATGAATTGGCGTTAAGGCTTGATGGAGCCCCACAGAAACCAGTGGTAAGAAGCCAACGGAGAGGATGAAGCCACCGAGGGCACCCAATTGGGTATAGAAGTAATCTAAACTAGCATAAATCCCGTCCGTAACCAGAGCAGCCAGCGGTTGAATGACAATGACCGATACCAGCACCCCGACTACGACGGTTAGGAGTGGCGTGAAGAAGGTGTCCAAAAGATCGGGCATGATACGACGAATGGCCCGCTCTAGGTAGGCGAAGAAAATCCCCATAAAGAGGGCGGCTAGGAGCCCACCAGCCCCTGGTGAGAAGGCCTTATTAGTTATTGGCAGAAGAATTGGCGCATCTGCCACCTTAGCCAAGAGGGGCATGCTTGGAACCGCCACGGACAAGGCCCCGGCCATGCCACCCAGAACAGCACTACCCTTGAATTCTTTGGCCGCATTCATGCCCACATAGATTGGCAAGAAGGCGAAAAGGGCCCACCCCATGGTCCGAATGGCTTGGAACCACCATTCGCCGGCCCAGGCATTCTGGTTGGAGACATTGATGACATTGGCAATCCCATTAATCATACCGGCTGCAATAATCCCCGGCAACAAAGGAATGAAGATATTGGCAATCCGTTGCAAGAAGCGTTGCAGGGGCTTATCATACTTTAGCCTTTTGCTGGTCTTTGTTGGCCTTAGCCACTTGATCGGCTGCTAGCTCTTCATAGCCCAGACTGAGACCTGTTAATTGGGCAAAGGCTGACCCAACTTGATTGACCTTGCCCGGTCCTAGGATGACTTGCACTGGTCTTGGATGACTAGGCCCATGACCCCATCCACTTGCCTGAGGGCCTCTTGGTCCACTAGGGATAGATCGCGCAGGGTCAGGCGCAGACGCGTCATACAGGTTGCATTGGCCAGGACATTGTCCTTGCCTCCCACTAGGGATAGAATTCGACTTGCTAATTCATTCATGGTAATACCTCCTTAATTTGATCTTGCTTATTTACTGACTGCTGGCTGGCCTGGATAGCCTGGGCAATGTGGTCTTGATTATCAGCCAAGAGGGCTTGAGCACCCGCCAAATCACAACCCGTTAAGGCCATAAGGATGGCGCATTTGACCTGGCCCTGGGCTGCTTGAAAATAAGTCGCTGCCTGCTCCAAGGACAAACCGCTTGTGGCGGCAATAATACGATGGGCGCGGTCAATCAATTTCTGGTTGGTGGCTTGGACATCGACCATGTAACCTTGATAGACCTTACCTAATTGAATCATGGCAGTGGTGGAAATCATATTGAGCACCAACTTTTGCGCCGTCCCCGCCTTAAGTCGGCTAGAGCCGGTAATAATTTCTGGCCCCACCGGAATTTCGATTGGATAATCTGCCCACTGGCTGATTTCAGCGTCTTCCACACAGGCTAGACTTGCTGTCAAGGCTCCCTGCTCCTTAGCATAACGTAAAGCAGCCACCACATAGGGGGTGCGGCCTGAGGCTGCGATACCGACTAAGGCATCTTTGGCTGATAGTTCGAGGGCGGCCAAGTCCTGGACCGCTGCTGCTTGGTCATCTTCCGCCCCTTCAACGGCCTGGGTCATGGCCTCTAAGCCACCAGCCATCAGGGCTTGGACTCGATCAGGGGCGACGCCAAAGGTTGGGGGACATTCCGAGGCATCCAAGAGACCTAGTCGGCCTGAAGTTCCTGCCCCTATATAAAAGAGGCGACCGCCTTGAGCCATAACTGGTACCAGGGCTTCTATAAAGGCATTAATCTCTGGCAAGGATTGCCTGACGGCTAAGGGGACTCCTTGATCTTCTTGATTCATGCGTTGGGTGATTTCGGCCACTGACAGGGTCTCAATGGCCTGCGACAGGGGGTTGGCTTGTTCTGTTGCTAACTTGCCTAGTTCCATAGTAGTTCCTCCTTCCTACAAGCTTATTATACCCCTTATGTAAGCGCATTACAAGGCGCTGTCTGGCTTTTTGTCAAGACATTTCTTGTATTACAACAATTCTTGCTCTGTCTTATCTTAGACGACAAAAAATGCCACAAGACCCCTCAAACTTAGAGGTCTTGTGACAGCTTATTTGATACAACGGAAACCAATATGGCTGGCCGTCACCAAGGCATCCGCCCCATTGCGGGCTCCTAGGCGATAGCGTTGACAGTAGGAGGCATGACAGAGGAAGGAACCGCCACGAATGGCGTACTCCCCTTTCAAGTCAGCTAGGCTTGGAAGAGGCTGGGCCTGCTTAAAGTCCTGCAAGAGTTGATAGCGGGGATTGGCGCACCATTCCCAGACATTGCCGATGACCTGATAGAGCCCCCAATCATTAGGGGCGTAGGTCTTGACCGGGGCCGTCCCTAAGTAGCCGTCCGCCTGGCTATTAAAACCAGGAAAGTCCCCCTGCCAGGTATTGGCATGATAGCACCCATCGGCTTCTAGCTCCTGGCCCCAAGGAAAGGTGGTGGTCCGGCCAGCCCGAGCCGCATACTCCCACTGGGCTTCAGTGGGCAAAGTCACCCCTGCCCACTGACAGTAAGCTAGGGCATCGGCCAAGGAGACATGGACCACCGGGTGGTCAGCCAAGACGTCTGTGGCAAGGGGGCCTTCAGGTCCAAAAGGATGGAGCCAGTCGGCGCCCGCCACTACCCGCCACCAAGGCGTGCCCGGCACCCGTGGGGCCTTGGCTTCTAGGTCTTCTGACAGGAGGGCTTCAAAAACCAGGGAGCCTCCCGTCCGACTGGCAATGGTCTGGTAGCCAGTGGCCGCCACAAATTCAGCAAATTCCTGGTTAGTGACAGGCGTTGTAGCCACCGAGAAGACCGCCACTTCCATGGGAATAGCCGGGGCCTCATAGTCCTCTACAAAACCTTGTCCTAGGGGCGCCCCCATTTGGAAGTGCCCTGCTGGTAACTCGACCCACTCCATGACTAGCCCTCCTCACGGGGATAGCCCATGACATCCCCACGTCGGGCGGCTGCCAAAGTGGTCACTAGGGCTGACAGGGGCCGCGCCACTAGACGTCCATCCTCAACAAAGCCTTCTTCACGATTGGCTAAATAGGCAATCAGCTTCTGAGTCAACTCCAAGACTACGGGCGCATAGGCTTCTTGCCCATAGAGGTTGACCTGCTCATAAGGATCGGCCACATAGTCGAAGAGCTGATAGCGGTCCTGAACCGGATACCAGATTAACTTATAACGTTCATTGAGGACAAATTGACTGGAATCTTGGCCTAGAACATGTTCCCCGTGGATATCGGTCCGCCAGCCGTCAATTTGACCTAGCAAGAGCTGGCGCACGCTGCGTCCGTCAGTGGCCACTTGCTGGCCCAAGACCAGGTCTACCAAGGATGGGAAGATGTCTTGAATCTTAACCAGCTGCGGAATGGTGTGATGGTGGGCCGCAATCAGATGTCCAGGGTCATAGATAAAGGAAGGAATTTGGATGCTACCCTGATAAGGATAGCCTTTGCGGAAGAGGTCATGCTCCCCTAGTTGGTCGCCATGGTCGGAGACAAACCAGAAGAGGGTGTCCTGAGCATGGCCGAACTCTTCCAAAGCCGTCAGGAAGCGACTAATCTGATGGTCCAGATGGGTCACCAAGCCATAGTAGCCTGCCAGCAAGCGCCGTTGATCGTCGGGCTTGAGGCGCCCTTTCTTACTATCAATGCTAGGAACAGCATCCACTAGCTGCTCCCAATCCCCTAGATGGCGATCCCAGTCTTGACCCAGAAGTTGATAGTACATATCAAAGTAGTACTGAGGCGGATTAAAAGGCGAATGTGGCTTCTCAAAGGACAACTTGAGGAAGAAAGGCACGGTTGGATCCTTGGTCTTGAGGAATTCAATGGCTTCGGTCACCAGCCAGTTGCTTGGATGGAGAGCCTCTGCATAAGGCCAAGGCCGGGCCATCCAGGAATTACAATTGAGGCCGTCGTCCATGAGATCGGCTTGAGGACCCAACTGGGCCTTAAGGAATTTGAGGTAGTCACTGGACTGCTCAAAAGAAGCCCCATAAGCCCCATCATAGTGGCGATCGACATGGAGGTAGCCGTCGTGCAGAGTCACATGGTCAAAGCCTAGACGCTTGCGGGCTGGATAGACGTGCATCTTGCCGATACATTGGGTTTGGTAGCCCGCATCCCGGAAGGTTTGGGGCAGGGTCTGGGTGAAATTCCAAGGCATTTGGTCTTCGTAGCCCACCCGTCCTGAATTGGCCTGGTCCAAGCCAGTCAAGAGGGCAGCGCGGGCCGGCACACAGGACGGAACCGGCGAATAGGCATTGACGAAATTATAGCCTTGGCTGGCCATCATATCTAAGGTTGGGGTCGAGAGAAAATCAGGCCCCTGGTTAATCCCTAAGGCGTCGGCCCGCATCTGGTCGACGACAATAAGCACCACGTTGGGGCGTTGCTTGCTGTTGGTCATGGTAGTGGAGTCCCTCCTCATTCGGTCGCATGATCAACGACCTGTCTTCGCTTTCATTATACACCCTCTGGCATCAAATTGCCTATCTTCTACTAAAAAGATGAGAATATTAACAAAAATTATAAAGCAGGGCCAAACTTGAGCCTGCCTTGACCCTAAGAATTTAATCAGCAAAAAGCCTGACTGTGCGTCAGGCTTTTTGTTTTAAGATTTTGCTTTTTAACTTTGCTTGCATATAAGCTTCCAAGTCACTGAGAGGGCTACGGGTTGGTCCTTGGTCAGGCGGAAAGAGCGGCTTTCAAAGACTAAGATTAAGTCCACGCTGACTAATTTACCCCGACTAGTCGTTCGATCCAAACGCACCTTGCGTAGGCTAGACCAAGGCAAGAGATAGTGACGACTACCTAGCTCAATCCGGACCTTGTCCCCCAAATCTTCTATGGTAACGGTTCTCGTCCAGAGAAAATTATAGAAGGCATTGGCCAGGAAAAATAGTAGGAGCAACAAAACCACGAACAATAAGGGCCCATATTGATTATCGCGCGGGTAGAGGTCCAAGTCCAACAAGAAATTGACAAGGTCCTTGATGCCTAGTTGTGCTAGCCCTAGCAGCACCAGAATAGAGAGCAAGCGTTGGCCGACAAAGCGACTGACCCTTAGCTTGACTTTATTCAGTAGATACTTGTTTTTACTTGTCATTTGGGCCTAGGCCTCCTTTTTGGGCTTGCTTCATGCCCTTTTCTAAATATTGAATCAGCCACTCTAGCTTAGCTACCTGGTCATCTGAGGTCAGGTAGAAGCTGCGGCCATGAAATTTGAGGACTGCCGTCTTGCTGAAGATTCCACCATGACGTTTGGGCGCGACGAAAGTCTTGACACGACGCAGGCTAGTCCAATCATAGCGATAGAGCTTATGGTTAATCAGGATTTCCAGACTTTGGCCCCGATTATAGATAGTGACTGAACGTTTCCATAGGGCATTGTAGATTAACCAAAAAACTAGGGCCAGACCTAATAAGACTAGTAAGACGGGCCAACTCTTAGAGGACAAGTGGAGGCTCTTATCCATCCAATTGATAAGGGGCATTATTATCGTCGCCCAGATACTACAAATCACGAAAAAGGATAGGGCCTTGGCGCCCCAAAAATAAGACACCCGACAATCCAAGGTCATGACCAGGTCTTCTTGGCCTGGAGCCAGGCGCTTGGCTTTAGCAATAATCAAATTGGTCTCCCCTTTGGTCTAAATAGGCTTTTAACTTTCTAGCGACTTGCTCTAAATCTTTGCTAGCAGGTCCCCAGGCTTCAATACGATAGGTATTGGCTTCCAAGAAGATATCTAGCTTGTACTTGCTCATGTCACTGGATCTAACACTCATGCGGCGGAGCGTTGACCAGGCATAGCGGCTCTCCTCTTCTCCTACCTGAAAAGAAAGTTGATCTCCCAAATCAATGATTCGTAATTTCTTTAACCAGGTTTTGCGATGGTATCGCCAGCCTACTATAGCAAGAAGGACGATTGAAAGAACTAGGACAACCACCATGACTTTCATTAGGGTCAGGCCATCCACGCCCAAATATAAGCCAAACATTAAGATTGTCGCATTTATGGCCGTCCATAGAATATACAAGCAGAAGGCAATCAGACAGGCACTGACCAAGCGCATACCGAATCGGTGGCTGAGCCGGACCGTATGATCAAAAAGTAGTTCGCCCTGATTTTCTTGCTGGTTAACAGTCATCTTATCATCCTCTCTATTTCTTTCATTATAACTTAGCTCTGGGCACTTGAGAAGTCTGAGCTTGCTTAGCAAGCATTACATAAGAAAAGGCCAGGCACAAGGCCTGACCTGCTACTTCTAATGGCTTATCCCTGCTTTAGATAAGCCTGGAGGGCTTGGCCTAGCTCGCTCAGGGCCACCATACTCTTATCCGATGAAGAGAAACGATAGGTGCGGCCCTCAAAGACCAAGACTAGGTTATAGGTGCTGACCTGACCACGTCTAGAATAGAAGCGATAGGCTCTGACCTTACGCAGGGTCTGCCACTTATAGTAGGCCTGGTCACGGCCAACTTGTAAGCAGACTTGGTCGCCTAGGTCCAAGATACGAACTGATCGCTCCCACAACTTATTGTGGAGCCAGTCACCCAGCATCCAAATCAAGATACCCGAGATGATGAAGGAAGCCACGCTCCAACCTTTCAGGTCCTCCTGCCACAAGCCCACTGCTTGCAACAAGTGTAGGCTGAGGATAAAACCACCGAACATGATCAAGGCCATGAGGGCGCCGCCTAAGAAGCGCACCCCAAAGATATGGCTGACCCGCACCTTGCCTTCAAATAGTAAGTGCTTGCTTTCATTATTCTGTCTAGCTTGCATGCTTTCACCCTTTCTAGTCCTTTCATTATAACTTAGCAAGGAGCCCTTGAAAAGCCTAGCTCCATTTGCCTAGCGGTCAAGGGGCTCAAATTTAATAAATTGTTAGCGACAAGTTAAGAAAGACTTAATAGTTGTTTCAACAAGTCTTCAGTTTCACCCGCTATAGTAAGGTCATCAAATAAATCCAAGGAGTGATTTCCATGTCAACCAAACACACACTAACCAAACTCAGCCTTGTTGCCTTACTAAGCCTAGGGCTTGGGGCCGGCAGCTTATCCCAAGTGGTCTTAGCTGAGGAAAGCAGCGCAAGCTCTAGCCAAATGCCAGAAGATAAGCAAAAAGACGAAATGAATCAAACCCTTGTCGGCCAATTAATGGGTCAAGGAAAACACAAGGTCATGGGTATGGCCAAGGTTACCGCTAAGGAAGTCGTGCTGACCGGCTTTTCAAGTGATGAAGCCCCTGACCTCAATGCCTACCTAACCAAGGATGGCGATGTAGAACATGGCCTCAAATTAGGCAAGGTTGATGCCAAGGGTGCCATCCAAGGCTACAAACTGGACAAAGTCGACCTCAGTCAATACAACACCCTCACCATCCACTGCGACAAAGTCAATGAAACCTTCGGTTCTGCTATGTTGACCAAGTTTTCTGACGGGGCCATGGACCAAGCCATGAAACGTATGGGCGAACTCATGGGCGCCAATGGCAAGATGGTCATGGGTTCTGTTAGCATCGAGAAGAACCAACTCAAACTCAGCAACTTCAAGAGCGACAAGGCACCTGACCTCCACGTTCTCCTTAGCAAAGACGGCAAATTAGAGACAGCCGTTGAAGTCGGTGCGGTAGACAGTGACATGATGGAACAAAGCTACGACCTGAATGGTTTGAAGGCAGACGGCTACAACAAGGTCTTAATCTACTGTGTTGAAGCGCATGAAGTCTTCGGTCAAGCTGACCTTAAATAAGCTTTCGAGCATCCCAACCACCTGAAGTCCTTTCAGGTGGTTGAAGTGCTTTGGGCTCAAGGTCTGCAAGCGTCGCTGACCCCTTCCCCTCTCAAGCTATGTTATAATGGCATTGCCCCTGCCTCTATCAGGTAGGTTTTGATTTCAGTCATTAATCGAAAGGAGGGTCCCTATGACCCACATCCTCCTAGTTGACGACGAGCCAGCCATCCTGGATATCGTCACTCGCTACTTAAGTAAGGAAGGCTATCAAGTCACAACCGCTACGAATGGCCAGGAAGCCTTAGACCACTACCGGGCTCAGGCCGTCGATCTGATTATCACCGACATTATGATGCCTCAAATGGATGGCTATGACTTCATCGATGCCGTCTTGCAGTTACGCGAAGACCAGCCTTTTATCTTCATCACCGCCAAAGATCAAGCGGTCGACCGGATTTATTCTCTAACCCTGGGGGCCGATGATTATATAACCAAACCCTTCAGCCCAAGGGAGCTGACCTTGCGCGTCAAAAATCTCATGCGCCGCATTCAACCTAGCCAAGCTACGCAATCCGTCTTAACTTGTGCGCCCTTTGCCATCGATGAAGGCCAGCATCGCGTCACGCTCTACGACCAACCCTTGCAACTCTCACTCAAGGAATTCCAGCTCCTGGCCCTCTTCCTCAAAAATCCCGGTCGGGTCTTTGCTAAATCAGAACTCTTCCTCAAGATTTGGGAGACCGATTATATGGAAGATGCCAATACCCTTAATGTCCATATCCACTCCTTGCGCGATAAATTAGCTAAAGTTGCGGGTCAGCGTCCCTACCCTAAGATTGAGACAGTCTGGGGACTGGGCTACCGCTTAGGAGGTGACCCATCATGAAGCTGCGTTCACTTGTCTTCCTGGCCTTTCTTACTTCCACCCTCTGCGCCCTCCTGCTGGTCTGGTGGGGCCTGCAGCAAATGTTAGTCTCCCCGAATGTGGCCTATATCATTATCTGGATGACCTTAGGGGCTAATTTGCTAGGGGCCCTAGTGGGCTTCTGCCTACTTCAGCCCAGCGTCAAATCCCTGCAGCGACTGAGCAGAGATGTGAGACGGGTGGCCGACCAGGATTTCCAACCAGTTCAGACCATTAAATCACCGGTAGAATTGGCCTCGCTCACGGCCAACATCAACCTCATGATCCAAGACCTCAACCAAAGTTTCCATGCCCTCAGCCAAAGCGAGCAGGACAAGACCCAGCTTATGGCCAGCCTAGGTCACGATATCAAGACGCCGCTGACCGCTCTCCAACATCAAGTTGAAGCGCTAGAAGATCAGATGGTGTCAGAAGATGAAATGCAAGCCCTCTGGCAGGCCATGGCCCATCAAATCGACCGACTCAAGACCCTGACCCAGCAACTCATGGAAGTTGGCCTCATGGAGAAGCAAGCCAATCAGCAAGCTAGCCAAATCCAAGTCCAGACCCTCCAACTGGACGATTTTCTCATTCATCTGCTAACTAGCATCCAACCCCATTGTCAACAGAAGAAACAAGAACTTGAGGTCAAACTAGCGCCAGAGCTAGAGACCATCCAGACAGATGGTGACAAACTATCCCGTATTCTCCTCAATCTCTTGGAGAACGCCAGCAAGTACTCGCCAGAGCAGAGTCGCATTCAACTCCATATCCAAAAAGAAGGCCAAGGAATCGGCTTCCATATCATTGATCAAGGCATGGGCATTCCCGCCCAGTACCTGCCTCATATCTTTGATCGTCTCTACCGGGTCGAACAGTCCCGTAATCGGGAGACAGGCGGCGCTGGCCTGGGACTCTATATCAGCCAAACCCTGGCCCAACAACTAGGGGGCCAAATTACGGTCACCAGTCAAGTCAACCAAGGCAGTCACTTCAGCTTATGGCTCCCACTATAGCCATAGCAAAAAGGCCAGGAGAACCCTGGCCTTTTTCTTATGGTCTAAATAGTTGATGAGCCCGCCAGGTCAAGTGGCTAGAGAGGCGACTGACCGGCTCCCAAGTCAGCCATTTGAGTGAGACTAGCTCATAGACGCCCTCTTGGGCATAAGCAAGAAGTGAGCTCCAAGCCTTGTGGTCATGGTAGACAGCACCAGGCGGCAGGGGGCGGTTTTCTCCAGAAGACTCGGACTCCCGCTGCTGACGGGATTCGGTCTCATCAGAGGAAGACGGGTCTTGCTGGCTAGAGCCAGATAGTTCACTTTCCACCTCAGCCCCCTCAGGCAAGCGGAAATCTTCAGCCTCTAATTGATTGTAACCAAAGAATTCAAATTGGCCCTGCACCTCACCGGACGGATCCAGGCAACGGTAGTTAAGACTGGTCATATTGAAATCTTCCTTGCTGAAGCGGACTTCTAGGTAGTTATAGATATCCTCTACTGGAGTGTCTTCAGGCACTAAGGTAATTCCCAAAGTCTTAGACGTAAAGTCTGACAAGTCAAAGTTACGTTCTAGGACCTTAAGGCGATAATCGTGGGGCCCTTCTTCAAACTGGAAGTCGGCCTCATGGTCCAGAATCCAGTCTAGCATGAGACGGTAGTTAGGTCGCAAGCGAAAATCCTCGAGCATCTGGATGGCAGACCATTTGTTGGTCCGCTCTGAATAGAGATGATACTTGTGGTTGGTATCCCCTAGATAGTAGACCTCCATATGGTCAATGCCCCGACTATAATCCAAATAACCCTGGAGGACCTTGCCAGACTTGGCTTCATAACGGTAGGCTGCTTGATAATTAGAGCTGGCATTTTTATCCCCCGAAGAGCCTTTCAGAGCCACCGAGGTCAAATGATCGCGACTTTGGCGCACGGCTTTTAGGAAATCCGCCCGAGAGAATTGGTCACAATCGTGGTCCGACCAAGCTTCTGAGGTCTCTCCAAAACCCGAATGCTGGCTAGTAGACGATTCACTGCTACTTGTCGCCTGACTCTGGAAAGCGGGCAGACTGAGGGCCAAGCTATTGGCTAGCAGGCTAGAAACAAGTAAGTATTTGAGACTTTTCTTCACGTCACATCATCCTCCATCTCATCCATTGGACTGCTATCTTGTCTCCCTTATTATAACAAAGTAGCCAAAAACAAACAAACCCCTCGGGCCAGTCTAGACTAGGCCGAGGGCTTGCTTGATAATTAGTTGGCGTCTTGGGCTACAATTTCTTGCACCCATTGGATGAAGTTAGCCGACGCATGGCCGGTCCGTTCAGCTGTGGTATTACCTTGCCCCCATACCGTGGCAAAGTCCACTGATTTGACAGCCCCATTAGCTTGATTCTCCAGGGCTAGAGCCAGGTTGGTTTCCACCGTTAAGGCCGTGTCTCCTTGGCTAAGGCCGGAACGAATCCGCCAGTGAGGTGCTGGTTTAGAGGTTTGGTAGCCAGAATAAGCGGACGTCAGATAGAACATTGGATTGTAGAGGTCCTGACGTTCTGCAATGGTCTTACCCAAACTATCGGTCTTAGCCAAGTCAGACTCAAAATCCGTCACATACTGGCTGGTCCAGTCGGTCAAGTTCTCATACTTGGCCTGATTGTTCTTGAGTAGGCGGGCCACTAGCTGGTCAAAGTGAAGCTCATTGGTATCCGCTACCCCGAAGACCGCATTCTCCGCTAGGGCTACGGTCCAAGGCATCGAAGGCAGGCACAGACTTGCTGGCCGTCTTAACATACTGGCGAAAATCCGCCAGGCTAGAAATCTTAGCCCTATTGGCGGCCGCATCATAGGTCACCCATTGGGTCTCAGCATTCAAGCTATCAATATAGGCTTGAGCCGTCTCATAGGTGACAGATTCTGTCGATCCACCCGGACCAGCACCATCGCTGGTATAAGGGAAGCTGGTATCGGCTAGGAAGTTATTGAGGGATTGATTGACTACCCCTTCTAGATAAGTGGCATAGGAGCCTTGGGTATAAATCCCCTCACTGGATTCTGCCAGGGTCAAGGCTTGGCCTTCATGTTTGAGGCCTAGCTGATTGATATAGTTGGCATATTCCTTAGCCAAGTCTTGGGATAAGGCCTGAGTAAAGGTACCCTCTGCCCGCGTATTGCTGTCAGCGAACTGACCCAGGTTCCATTCATAGGCAGCATCCGCATAATCCAAGCTGGTAATGGGACTCCAAGTCATGGTCCCATAAGGTGCATCGGAAATTGGGTTGCCTTCCTTGTCCTTCATGGCTGCCCCTAAGGCTTCCAAGTAAGGATTGTAGAGGGTCGAATCCCCACTAGCCCCTAGGACAGCAGACTGAGCCCCACCGCCACTATGGCCAAAACTCACAATCTTGTCGGTGTCACCTGGCAGGACATCCTTGTTATAACGAACATAACGGATAGCGGCCTTAAGGTCGGTGACGCCCCATGGTGCACCGCCCACTACTTCTTGGCCCTGGCTATCGGTGGTGTTGTCACGGCCACGAATACCAGGTTGCAGATAAATCATCCCGGCCTGGGTATAACTGGCAATGCCGTCAGCAAGCCAGGTTGGTGCCTGAGAGGCATTAAAACCCGGCGTGTTAACCGGTAGGACATAAGGAGCAGTCGCAGCGGTAAATTGGCCCACTTGGGCGTCAGACTTGACGCTGGCAGTATAGGTCCCATCGCCATTGGCACTTGCCTCTAAATAGGCACCCGGCACATAAATACCCAGGGTCTCATAGTCCAAGGAAGCAGGGTTGGCGACATAGACCACGCCGACTTGCCAGTAGATATCATTAGCCTCATCGTATTGCCAAGCCGCATTGTCAAAAGTCAAGCTGTATTGGCCGACGGTGGTCCTTTCTTGGCTCGACGCTTCTTGGTTATTGGCCTCTTGGGCTAGCACAGGCACTTGGCTAGCCAGCAGATTAGCACAAAGCAAGGTCAGGGCGCTTAGTTTCAGTTTTCTCGATAGGGTCATATCATTCAGTCCTTTCACTTATTAAGGGCTGGAGAAAATTCATGGGGGGGATTTACTTGTCGTCTAGCCAGCAAATGACTTCCTGGCGCGGCTTACGGCTACGGGGATGTTTAGGGTCCTTGAGCCGGTAGCCCAGGGACAACATGCTAGCCACCCCTTCGCGCTCCGGATCCAACCAACCTTTGGCAGTGAGTAAGGCATTGACCGCCTCATAATCGAAGCCTTCGATTGGGCAGGAATCAATGCCCAGCAAGCTAGCAGTCAACATCATATTAGCTAGGGCGATATAGGTCTGCTTACCCGTCCAGTCAAAGAGGGCCCGCGGACTATCCAGACGCATGTGTTGGGTTTGGAAGGTCTCATAGAGGGTCAAACGACTATTAAGGTCCTGGTCAGAAGTCAGGCCGCGACGAATCAGGCTGGCCCGCATAGAAGGACCGTCATAGCGAGCATTCTTCTCCGCTAGGAGGATAACAAAGTGGCTGGCGGTATCCAATTGCGGTTGGGCCCCCCAGGCCAGGGGTTGGAGTTCAGGCCGGATGGCTTGAATTTGGTCCCGGTCCAAGACCAAAAAGCGCCAACCTTCCAGACCGACTGAAGAAGGGCTGAGCCAGGCAGCGTCTAGAATGACGTCCATATCCTGACGGGAAATATCGCGATTTTCATCATAAACCCGTACGGCTACCCGATGGTCCAGGGCTTGACGAATCTGTTCTTGAATGGCTTCTTGTGTCATGGCATACATCCTCTCTAGGCTTTTGTTTTAGTATAGTCTACTGGTCCCCTTAAGTCTAGACAAACGCTTTCTTCTAGCCCTGACCCAACTAGCGCGCGGGGCGAGACTTTGCTATACTAGAGGATGACAAAGGAGCGATTTCAATCATGACATTTTCTAAGATTTCTGACAGCAAGTGGGCCAGCTGGGCCAAGATTCTGATTATCACTGCCCTGGCCTATGCCATTGAAAGCCTAGTGCCAGCCCTAGGGGCTTCCATGCTGGCCATTCTGCTGGGCATGGCCCTGTCCGCCTGGCGTCCCCCTGCCTCGACCAAACCGGCCAAGCAAATTAGCGGCCAACTGCTCAAAATCGGCATTGTCTTTTTAGGCTTTGGCTTGTCCTTTGCTAAACTGCAAGCAGTGGGCCTCAAGGTCTACTTGGTCTTGATTCCCGTCGTGGCGGTGGCCCTCTTGAGCGCCCGCTACCTAGGACGCTGGATGGGCATTGAGTCGCGTTCAGCCCTCTTAGTGGGTATGGGGACGGCCATTTGTGGGGGCTCGGCCATCGCCGCTGCTGCGCCTATTGTGGAAGCTGAGGACTCAGAGATTGCCTTCGCCATCACCACCATCTTCCTCTATAATACCCTGGCCCTCTTCCTCTTCCCTCTCTTAGGGGCTTGGTTGGGCTATGGCGACCAAAGCTTCGGCCTCTTCGCCGGAGCCGCCATTAACGATACCTCTTCGGTCGTGGCCGCTGGCTTCGCCTTTAGTGAGGCTGCCGGCACCACCGCCACCATCGTCAAGATGGCCCGGACCCTACTTATTGTGCCGGTCTGCCTAGGCCTGGTTGGCGCCCGCTATCAACAGGCAAGCGCGCAATTGGCTGACGGCCAAGGGGCTCATCAAGTCAGCTTGTGGGAACAAGCCCGCCGCCTCTTTCCTAGCTTCATCGCCTACTTTCTCTTGGCCGTCCTGGCTAGCTCCCTCCTGCCTCTACCTGCTTGGCTGCTAGACGGCTTCAAGTTGCTAGCCCGTCTGACCATGATTGCGGCCCTAGCTGGGGTGGGCTTGGCCGTTGATCTGAGACAGTTGCGCCGGGCCGGTAGCCAGTCCATCTTGCTAGGGGGCCTCTGTTGGGCCCTGGTCATTGCCACGGCTAGCCTAGCCATTCATTTCTTCTATTCTTAAGATTAGCAAGGAAAGGATGAGGACCATGAAATATCGGGATAAAGTCGATATCTTCTTAACCCTACTAGCCGGCCTGCCCCTCCTGGCCAGCGGCCTCTTCGGCCTTACTTATATCACTAGCCTCATGCTAAGTGACTATCAGCATGCCCTCTGGATTGCCCAGGCCATGTCAGTCCTACTCATTTGGATTGGGGGCTACTTCTGCTATTATGCTTGGCGCAAGAGACGACGCATCTTGAGTGACTATGATCTCCTCTACCGCCACTATCCCGAACTGGCCGACGACTGGAGTCGACTCAGTCGCCAGGCTCAGGTAGGGGATGAAGATTTAGGCCTCTATTGCTACAAGGACCACCTGGTCATCACCGCTCAAGGTCTCTATATTTGCCCCCTCAAGCAAATCGCCGCCGTGGGCTACCAGGTGCAACAGGTCCCCGTCAGCCGCCACCTCAAGCAAGCCCATCTCCTAGTCTACTGCCGCGACCTGGCTGGTCAGAAAGAAATGCGAGACCTAGGCCGCCAGACAGGCGACCGTGAACGTGCCCTAGCTAGCTTCTTAACCGACCTTAAGACGCTTGCGCCCCAGGTCCAAGATGTCAGTGACACTCAATAAGGCTAAACAAAAAAACAGCTATCACTCAATAGCGATAGCTGTTCGTTTTCCTACTCAATCTAATAATCTGTATCTTCTTTTTCTTCTTGCTTTGTGTTGTTTAGCAACTCTAACGATGGTGTCCACATAAAAATGACCTCCTTAAGGTAAATACATACTATGTATCTACACATATTCTACCACTATTAGCTACATTGTCAACCATTATCTCATTTTTTTGAGTCGAGTTTTCCCTGTTTCTGACAGTTCCTTTTTCTTTTGATTATATTCATTTCGGCTACTATCCAATTTTCCATTCCATCTGTTAAACAAAGTAATGACGTTATCGTAATGCTTATCATATGGAGTAGTATTGCGTTCAGCTATTGACACATACAATGATGTTACTGTATTTAGAAATACCTGATGAAGAGACTGGTATACAGCATCCTCCTCCGCAATCCCTAAATTAAAATACATACTCATCCATTCTAGCTTATTAAGAACTCTGTTAACTTGCAGTTCGAACTCTGATACAAGCTCATTTACATACGCAATCAAATCTAATCGGAACCTATTCCTTTGTTGCTCGTCCTTGATATTGCTTGAACACTTTTCGACATTCTTATCAAATGATAGTTTTTCGTCGAAACTCCGTATTGCCACTTCTAGTTGCAGCTCCTTAACGTCTGGCCTATATATTCTATATACCGTCAAAGCTTAAGAAACATGATATTTTTGCTTGTCATTGAGGATAAAAAAGCTTTGGCCGTTTCATCGCTAAACTTTTCATAAAGTTCATGCTGATTAAACGCTAATTCTTCATTCGAGCCAAGACCTTCTAAATCAATCCTAGCGCGTTTAGCTAAGTTTAGCAATACACTAGCAATATCAAACTGCAGGTCAGAAAGAATACACTCAAACTCTTTAGCCATTTCTATTGACTTTTCAATTTTATCCTTTCGCTTAGAGTATATAAATTGATAGTACGTAAAAGCGCCACCTAAGAATGCGCCGATTATAGCTGATAAGATGTTATCCATAAGCCACCTCGTATTATTTATATTATAAGTATACAACCAATATGCGTATATGTAAACAATCAACCTCACAATGGACAACGGGCGGTTTGCTCTGCGGCTGGAAGCCTCTGCTACCGGCCACGGCCTAAAAGGTCTACTGAATCGGTTTCCCTCCTGCATCACTTTCCCTAGCTAGCTCTCAAAGAGCTTCGCTTACTTTTTCCTTTCAGATACCCCATAAAGCTTGAAACACTTAATTTGGGTGGGATACTGACTAACATATGAACGTGGTCTCTGCAGGCATTTGCTTCATGGATAATGACGCCCTTACGTTCGCACAATTCACGGATAATTCTGCCAATCGTTGCCTTTGTAATTCCCATATATGATTTGCCATCGATACTTAGGCGCAAACATGATATGATACTTACAATTCCAACTTGTGTGTGCTAAACTATCATTGTCCTTTTTCATAAGGATGCCTCCCTGGTTCTTTTTGTGTGGTCGGGAAACCTACACTAAGTTTACCACTTGGGAGGTTATTTTTCTTACCTCGCTATAAGCTCTCCTGAACCACCAGCATTGCTGGTGGTTTTTCTTACTAACAAAGAAAGAGCCCAGCTGAGCTGGACTCTTTTTCATATATTTGTCTACCAAAGCTGGCAGAACCGACACCACTTGGTGCTGACAGTCCACCGAAGCCTCAAGCGCCGCTAGAATGTCGGCCACTCGCTCCTGAGGGCAGAGGGTCAAAATGCTAGGACCCGCCCCCGAAATAACAGTGGCATAGGCGCCCTTTTCAAGTGCGATGGCCTTAACCGCTGGGAACTCTGCGATTAGAGACTGACGGTAAGGTTCATGGAACTTGTCTTGCATCATGAGTTGACCCATGGTCGGGTAATCGCCCTGCATCATGGCCATTAACATGACACTGGTCAGAGCATTCTGTGCAATGGAATCCGGCTTGGAGTAGACCTCAGGCAAGACACTGCGGGCTGCCGCCGTCGACAACTCATAGGCTGGAGTGGAAATAATGACCCCGACCCCTTCCAAGTTACCTACTTGATAAAAGAGTTGATCCGTCTCCGGCTCATAGTAGCCCACGAAGAGACCACCGGTGATGCAGGCCCCCACATTGTCAGGGTGACCTTCCTTGGCACTGGCCAGGCGCACCTTGTCAAAGGTCGACAGACCCAAATCAGCAAATCATTGGCCAACTCAATGCCAGCCACAATGGCTGAAGCTGAGCTACCCATGCCATGGGTCAGGGGAATCTGACTCTTCATGGTCAGATGCAGGGGCGCTAAGGTCTTACCGTAGCGGGCCGCCGTTTCCAGGGCCACTGCCACTACTAGGTTGGTCTCATCCTGGGGCAGGCCAGCCATAAAGTCGGTCGCAAAATCCACCTGCCAGCGCTCAGCCGGACGGGCAGTCACCCTTAGATAGCGGTCGACCGCAATCCCGATTGAGTCAAAACCCGGGCCCAAGTTGGCACTAGAGGCAGGAAAATCCTTTTGCCATACCATGAATTCCGCCTCCTAGACCATGAGGTAGCGGGCTACCACAGTGGCATTGGCTTCTAACTTAGCCAAGACAGCTGGGCTGATGGCTTCGGTCTTAATGGTCAAGCCTGGCGCTTCGGCCAAGGTCAAGTAGCCGATTTCTAAGGTTTGGAGGACAGCGCGAACGTGGCTAGCTGGCGCGTCAAAACGTAGGTAGTAGCAAGCGGGTGCTTCCTGGCTGACAATGGCTAATTCTTGGCTTGGCAAGACAGCCGGAATGAAGCCACGGTCGGCAATTTGCAAGATGTCAGATACCACGGCAGAAGCGGTCTCCAGACTACCGGCACCTGGCCCCCAGAACATGGTTTGGCCTACCGCATTGCCTTCTACATAGACGGCATTGAAGGCTTCAGAGACACCAGATAAAGGATGGGCGTTTGGCAAGAGGACAGGCTCAACCCCGACTTGAATGCCGGCAGCTGTCTTGGTGCTCTTGCCCAAGAGCTTCATGGTGTAGCCCGCTTGTGCCGCAATGGCGATGTCGCTGGCATCCACTGTGTCAATCCCCTTGACGCTGACTTGATGGAAGTCCACGCGGGTGTCATAAGCTAGACGAGACAAGAGGGTAATTTTACGCGCCGCATCAAAACCACCCACATCATTGGTTGGGTCGGCTTCGGCATAGCCCTTTTCTTGAGCAACAGACAGAGCATGGTCATAGGTCCAGCCGTCTTGGGTCATGTGGCTGAGCATGTAGTTGGTGGTCCCATTGAGAATCCCCATGACGCCAGAAATTTGGTTGGCTGCTAGGCCTACTTGGACTCCGTTAATAATGGGAATCCCACCGGCTACACTGGCTTCATAGAGCAGGCTGACGCCCTTTTCATTGGCTAGGGCTTGCAGCTCATCAATGTGGAGGGCTAGCAGATCCTTGTTGGCAGTGACCACGTGACGGCCTTGGCTCAGGGACTGACGGATGACTTGATAGGCGAAGTCCACGCCCCCCATAACTTCCACCACCAGGTCGATGTCCGCCTCATAAATATCTTCTACCCGGTCGGTGAAGACTGCTGATTCTAAGCCCAGACGGTCCACCTTGTCTGGATCCCGGGTCAGAACGTGACTGATGACTAGGTCTTCTTTGTATTTTGCTTGGAATTGGGCTTGGTTCTCAGCTAAGACCTTGACGACCCCGCCACCTACCGTACCGATACCACATAATGCGATTTTCATTCCTGCTCGCCTCCATTTCAATTCTACTCCTCTAAGTTTAGTGGGAATGGCCTGTTTTTTCAAGTAAATTTCATAAGAAAGTATATCGTTTGGGCAAAATATAGTGTATCATAGTAACTGTTAGGCTCTAGCGCCAATCTGATAGAAGGATGGATAGATATGATGATTGTAGCAAAATTCGGAGGCTCCTCCCTGGCCAACGCCGGCCAGATTAAGAAGGTAGCCGCCATCATCCAAGGCAAACCAGAAATTAAAGCCGTCGTCGTCAGCGCCCCAGGCAAGCGTTTCGCTGAGGACATTAAGGTCACCGACCTGCTCATCGCCCTCTTCGACGCGGTGCAGGCAGTAGGTGGACAAGTAGGCCACCAGAGCCAGGCCCTATTGCAGGCTGAGCCAGTGGCTGAAGCCCGTCAAAAGGTGCTGGACCGCTATGCCAGCATCCTAATCGAGTTGGGCCTGTCCACAGAGCTTTTGGCTTATTTTGAAGATATCCTAAATGGCTACATGGCCGATATTCAGGAGCCTGAGCGCCTGCTAGATGCTCTCAAGGCTTGTGGCGAAGACTTCAACGCCCAAGTGGTCAGCCACTACCTAGTCAGCCTAGGACTTGACGCCCACTATGTGTCGCCTAAGGAAGCCGGCATTTTAGTGACGGACGAACCATCTAATGCCCGCCTCTTTGATGAGTCCTACGCCCAAATCGCCAAACTGCGCGACCGGGCTGGCGTCCTCATTATTCCAGGCTTCTTCGGCTACTCCAAGGGCGGCGACATCGTGACCTTCTCCCGTGGGGGCTCCGATATTTCCGGGGCTATCATCGCCAACGGCTTAGGCGCCGACCTCTACGAGAACTACACCGACGAGTCCTTTATCTACTCCATGCATCCGGGCAAAATCGCGCGGCCGCATCCCATTAAGGAAATTACCTATAGCGAAATGCGGGAGCTGTCCTATGCCGGCTTCGGGATTTTCCATGAAGAAGCCCTGGAGCCTGTCTACCGCAATGATATACCCGTCATGATTCGTAACACCAACCAGCCGGAGATCGCCGGCACCAAGATCGTCTCCAAAAAGGAGCTAGATCCTCGCTATCCAGTGACCGGGGTCAGCTCGGCAACCGGCTTTACCGCCATCTCCATCAGCAAGTACCTACTCAACCGGGAAATGGGCTTCATGCGCCGCGCTATCCGCTTCTTCGAGGAAGCTGGCGTGCCAGTCGAACACGTGCCTTCAGGCATCGACAGCATTTCCCTAGTAATTCGCTCCGCTAATATCCAATCGCCCGAGCATTTGGCCGGCATCCTAGCCACCATTCAGGACAAACTCAATCCTGACTCCATCCAAGTGGAAGACGACCTCTGCATCTTCGCCATCGTCGGGGAAGCCATGCGGGAAAATGTCGGGGTGGCAGCCGCAGCCAGCCGGACTTTCGCTGACAACCACATTAACATCCGCATGATCAGCCAAGGCGCATCCGAAATCAGCATGCTCTTCATGATCAAGGCCGAGGACGAAGACATCGCCCTCCAAGGCCTCTACCAAGCCTACTTCCCACGCGAAGCCCTAGCTACCCTAGCCGCTGCCGCGCAAGGAGAATAAGTCAGATAAATGTCAAAAGTGCAGTTCAGGTTCTGAACTGCACTTTTGTGGTTTAAATGCCTCGAGCTAGTGGTCCACTGGCTCATCCATTTTCGGCGAAATCTACCCTTTTCTGGCCTAAATGCCAGAGCTAGTGGTCCACTCGACAGAGTGGACCACTAGCTCATCTAATTTCGGCGCAAACCGCTCTTTTCCGGCCTAAATGCCAGAGCTAGTGGTCCACTCGACGGAGTGGTCCACTGGCTCCCCATATTTCGGCACAAACCACCCTTTTCTGGCCTAAATGCCTGAGCTAGTGGTCCACTCGACGGAGTGGTCCACTGGCTCATCCATTTTCGGCGTAAACCACCCTTTTTCTGAGTCAAGTCCAAAATCCTGTGTAAAAATATGTAGGCTGTCCTATAGCTTATTTGCGTTTGGTGAAGTTGACAAGGAAGGGGCGTGCATTAGCCTGCCAAGCATCGTTTAAATCAATGAGGATGGCGCCAATTAATCGCTCAGCAGAAGCGACATTAGGATAGACGCCAATGACCTTATCCCGCCGTCTGATTTCTCGGTTTAAACGTTCGACAGAGTTGGTCGTCCGCAAGTTGGGATGGTAAATCTCAGGCTCCATCATAAACTGTACGGCATCTTCAAAGCCCTCATCTAAAACCTTTAAGGCCTTCTGATAGCGAGAATTGTCCGCGACAGAGGCCTCAAAAGCTTCCTTAAGTCGCCTTGCATGTTCCGCGGTGGGCGCCTGGAAAATGGCCTTCAACTTAGCGCGCGCCTCTAGACTTCCCTTTCTAGGGATGGTCTCGACAATGTTGGACAAGAAATGAAAGACGCAACGTTGCCAAGGTACCCCAACAAAGCAGTGCTGGATGGCCGCTCTAAGCCCAGAATGAGCGTCTGAAATAATCAGAGTGGGCTGGCTCAAACCACGGGCACGTAGGGATTGAAGGAAGGTCAGCCAAGCCTCTTTGCTTTCTTCTTCTGACACCCAAAAGCCGATGATTTCGCGCTTGTTGGCCTCGTTGACCCCTTGGGCTAGGTAGACCGCCTTGGACACCACGCGGCCCTCTTCACGCACCTTAATGTAAAGGGCATCGAGGTAGAGATAGCGAAAGTGGCTGTGGGTCAGGGTCCGATTTTTGAAGGCTTCAATCTCTGGATCCAGTCGCTTCATGACATCTGACACAAAGGACTTGGAGACCGTCTCGCCACACAATTCTTGAACAATCTTAGTAACTTTGCGTGTTGAGACACCGTTGACTACCATTTCCATCATGGAGGGCAGGAAGGCCTGTTCGTTGCGCTGATAGCGTTCAAAGAGCTCGGTTTTAAACTCGCCAGAACGCGTGCGTGGGACTTGTAATTTAAGGGTGCCAATGGATAAGGTCCATTGGCGTTCATAGTAACCGTTGCGATAGTCTTGGCGTTGGTCGGAGCGTTCATGGGGAGCGGCTTGGATGAACTGGTGGCGTTCTTCTTCCATGTAGGCATTAAAGACGGTAATGGCCAGCGACTTCATGAGCGTGTTCATGTCACTGTTTAAAACTGCCTCTGTTAATTCTTCAAGTTTTAGGTTAATATTAAGGTAAGTCATGGTAATCTCCTCTTTCAATGTTTTCCGACAACTACATTGTACCAGAGATTACCTGGCTTTTTCTTTTTACACAATTATAGGGACTTAATCCTTTTCTGGCCTAAAGCCCTGAGCTAGTGGTCCACTCGACGGAGTGGTCCACTGGCTCATCTATTTTCGGCACAAACAGCACTTTTCTGGCCTAAAGCCCTGAGCTAGTGGTCCACTCGACGGAGTGGTCCACTGGCTCATCCATTTTCGGCGAAATCCACCCTTTTCTGGCCTAAAAGCCCGAGCTAGTGGTCCACTCGACAGAGTGGACCACTGGCTCCCATATTTCGGCGCAAACCGCACTTTTCTGGCCTAAATGCCAGAGCTAGTGGTCCACTCGAAAGAGTGGGCCACTGGCTCCCCATATTTCGGCACAAACCACCCTTTTCCGGCCTAAACGCCATAGCTAGTGGTCCACTCGACGGAGTGGACCACTGGCTCGGCCACAATCGGGGCAGAAACCTTTTTTCGCGCCAAAGGGCCTGAGGCATCTCACCCATTTCCTATCAGACTAACCAATTTCCTAGTCCATGACTAGCACCAGGGCTTGATAGGGCGCTAGCTTAAGGACCTGATTTTCTGTTGAGTCTAGCTCCTCTAGATTATTGAGCAGTACACTTTGCCATTTTCGCCCTAAATCAAGGACCTGCTCTTGCTTTTGATAATTCAAGACAACCCAGAGACAATGCGTCTGATTAGAGCGCTCGAAAGCCATGAGGTTCTTGACATCCCGGAAAAGCGGCAAGAAAGTTCCCGACACAATGACCTCTCCGTATATGGAGCTAGTTCTCAGTTGAATTAAGGTCTGATACCAATACCAGAGGGACTGCTTATCCTCTAGTTGGCTGGCCACATCTGTCAAGTTACCTTTCACGGCGCCTTGCAACCAAGGCTGGCCCGTCGTAAAACCGCCCCACTTGTGCTTGTTCCATCTCAGCGGAATCCGCGCATTATCCCGAGAGTAGCGATTTAGAATCTCAAGCGCCTCTTGGTCCGTCAGCCCGTTAGCAAGGATATTATGATATGCATTAATGGAAGCAATGTCGTTGACTTGCGCCAGGCTCTCGAATTGACGGTTTTCTGTCCCGATTTCTTGGCCTTGATAGATAAAGGGCAGACCCCGGCGCATCATGAGCATGGTCGCCAATAGCTTTTTGCTGCTATCATTGATTTCCTGGCCTTGCAGATAGAAATTCACCCCGCGAGGTTCGTCATGATTCTCAATAATGGTCGACCAGTAGCCTGCCTCTTGTGTTTTGGCTTGGGTCTGGAAAATGGCCTCCTTAATCATTTCAGCTGTTACCGGCTGATGATCATACCAACCTAGAGGGCTCTTGCCTAATTCTGTCTGACTAAAGTCAAAGATAGAAGAAAAGTAGCCCTGATCGCCCATAAACTCATGAAGCTCTGATTCCGATGCATCAAAGACCTCCCCTACCGTAAAGGCCTGGTGGGGCTCAAAACACTCTGCCTTAAGTTCATTAAGGAAGGGCTCAATAGGTTGGGCATCTTGCAGTGAACGCTGCACCGCCACTAGGCCATCTGGCCGATCGGCTGGATAAGATTGCCAAGTCAGATTCTTCTTGATATTAATAATGGCATCAATGCGGAAGCCGGCAATACCCTTCTCCAGCCACCAATTGACCATCTGATAGATTTCCTGACGCAGGCGCGGATTCTGCCAATTTAAGTCGGGCTGGGTCTTGTGGAAACTATGCAGATAGTAGGTGTTGGTGCCTGGCAGCTGTTCCCACACACTGCCGCCAAAGTAGCTGCGCCAGTTATTAGGTGGACCGTCCGGACTTTCTACAAAGTAGAATAATCTGCGTAGTGGCTGGATAAGTCCTTAAGCGCCGCCTGGAACCAGGGGTGCTGGTCCGAACAGTGGTTTACGACCAGATCCATGACAATTTTAATGTCTCGTTTATCTGCTTGCGCAATCAATTCATCAAAATCCTCCATGGTCCCAAAAATCGGGTCAATGGCATAGTAGTCGGATATATCATAGCCTTGATCAACAAAAGGCGATTGATAAATAGGCGAAATCCAGATAATCCCGATTCCTAGCGACTGAAGATAGTCCAGTTTCTCAATAATTCCGCGGATATCGCCCACCCCATCGCCATTACTATCCTTGAAACTCTTAGGGTAAATCTGATAGGCGACACGATTTTGCCACCAATTGCTTTCAACCATGCTTGTCACTCCTTACTTACAATGTCATCCCAATTGAAATTCACCAAGTCCTTTGCAGACAAGAAATGATAATCGGCTGGGACATCCTTTAACGATTGGCCAAGGGCAATAGAGGTCATACCGGCCGCCCGAATGGCTTCTAGTCCTGCTCTGGCATCCTCTACTCCTGCACACTTAGCTGGGCTCAGGCCCAGGGCAGCGGCCGCCTTAAGGTAAATTTCTGGGTCAGGCTTGCCCTTAGTCAAACTTCTTGGATCTACCATGGCCTCAAAATAAGGCTCAAGGCCTAATTTTTTGATAATCAGCCCAGCATTTTGACTGGAAGAAGCTAGGCCAATTTTGATGCCCCGCTTTTTTAAGTCCTTGAGACAGTCGCCTATGCCTGGCAGTAGATCCTGAGGCCCCAGGCTTTCGAGTGACGCCACATAGGTCCTGTTTTTTTCTATCCGCCAAGGCTTGGCGTTCGGTCTCTGTGAAGTTATCATAAATTCCTGTTTCTCTCAGAATGATTTCCAAGGACTCTTGACGACTAATGCCCTTTAGAAGCTCATTCAACTCTAGATTTACTTCCACACCCAAGGAGTCCCCTAGTGCCTTCCAGGCCAAAAAATGCAAATGCGCTGTGTCTGTAATAACGCCATCTAAATCAAAAATGACCCCTTGAATCGCCATCAGCTGTCCCCCCTATCTGGTTTGAAATTCTGGTCGGCATCTTAAGCCTTCTGCTAGGTTACTAGGGACCTTGGAGCTATCACTCACTCCGTCACCAGCAACTCAATAACGGGCTCCACAAGCTCTGGCTCTAGGGCTAGGCCTTGGAGTTCTAGCATCTTATAAGCGAGTGGCATGTCCTTCTTGACTAACGCCCAGATTTGGTCCTTGGCCTGGTTCTCCATTTGGGCTTGCTCGATATAAGAGAAAATGACATCTAAACGCACTTGTTGCGAGTCACGTGGCGCCTGCTTGAAGGAGAGGGTCACAGGTCCGTCCAATTTCAGCCTAAACCACCCTTTTTCCGGACTAAAGGCCCGAGCTAGTGGTCCACTCGGCAAAGTGGACCACTGGCTCTTCTAATTTCGGCGCAAACCGCACTTTTTGCGGACTAAAAGCCCGAGCTAGTGGTCCACTCGACAAAGTGGACCACTAGCTCATCTAATTTCGGCGCAAACCGCACTTTTTCCGGACTCAAAGCCCGAGCTAGTGGTCCACTCGGCAAAGTGGACCACTGGCTCTTCTAATTTCGGCACAAACCGCCCTTTTTCCGGACTCAAAGCCTGAGCTAGTGGTCCACTCGGCAAAGTGGACCACTAGCTCATCTAATTTCGGCGCAAACCGCACTTTTCTGGCCTAAAAGCCTGAGCTAGTGGTCCACTCGACGGAGTGGACCACTAGCTCGAGGGCGAGGGCTAAAGGCTCCGTCACCAGCAACTCAATAACGGGCGCCACAAGCCCGGCTCTAGGCCTCAGGCCTTGGAGTTCTAGCATCTTATAGGCAATCGGCATGTTCTTTTTAACTAGGGCCCAGATTTGGTCCTTGGCCTGGTTTTCCATTTGGGCTTGCTCGATATAAGAGAAAATGACATCTAAACGCACTTGCTGCGAGTCACGTGGCGCCTGCTTGAAGGAGAGGGTCACCAATCCGTCCGCTTCAAGGCGCACCAGGCTGTCGCCCTGGTCATTGTGGCTAACATCAACTAGGCGACCCTGACCCGCTAGCGCTAGGTCCGTCAAACAAGCCCCCACAAAGGTCAGCTCATAGGTTCGAAGCCCAGTTCCTTGAGGCTCAAGCTTGAATACTTTGCCATCGACAAAGGTCAGCCCAGTCGTAAGGAAGGCCGTGCCGGCCCAAGTATCAGCTGTTTCAGCCTCTTCCACCAAGTCGAAATGGCCATCGGCGCCAGTGAAGACCTTTGATGGCCAAGACGCTTGGGTTGGCCAGCGAATTGTTAGTTCCATCATCACCCGACAGGGGCAGGATAGCACCCGCCTTGGCGAAGAGGCCCATGCGTTCTAGCGGCCGGTAAATGGACAAGCGCCGGCCCCCACTATAGGCCAAGCCAGTTTGGATATCATACCAGGTCCCTTCCGGCAGCCAGCCATCGAAACGGGAACAGAGACTGCCCTTATGACGCGGCTGAGTTAGGGGCATGACCATGATTTGGCTACCAAAATAATATTGATTAGCAATCTCATAGGCCGCCTCCTCTTCCGGATGTTGATAGTAGAGGGGCTCAATCAGGGGCTGAGTCTGATAGGCCGCCCGGTAGTTCATGGTATAGAGATAAGGCAGGAGCCGGTGGCGCAGGCGCAAGTAGTCCTTCATGCTGCTAGCATATGGTTCCGGATAGCGCCAGGGTTCTTTGCCTAGGAATTCTGAAGACGAACTATGCAGGCGCATAATAGGAGAAAAGACACCCAGCTGGTACCAGCGCAAGGCCAGCTCATTGTCGCGGTAGCCGAAGATGTGGCCGCCAATATCATGACTCCACCAACCATAGCCGATATTGCTGGCCGTCGCCGTGAAATAAGGCTGGAAGTCTAGCGATTCCCAGGTCATGTGGCTGTCGCCCGAGAAGCCCACTGGATAGCGATGGCTACCCGGTCCGGCATAACGCGAGAAGGTAATGCCTTGAGGGCCACGGGCTTGAATATCGTGGTAGTGATAGTGGTTGAGCACCCAGAGTGGGTCCACACCCTTGACGGTCTGGCCTTGTTGCCAGTCAATCCACCAGAAGTCTACCCCTTGCTCTTCTTTTGGATGGTGCAGGTGTTTGAAATAAGCCTCCAGGAAGCGAGGTGAGGTCGGGTCGAAGACCACATATTCGCCACCCTCCCAGTCCAGGCCCAGCTCTTGAGCCATTTGCTGGTACATGGACTCAAAAGGCCGCACCCCATCGGCCGGATGGACGTTAAGGGTAATGCGCAGCCCATGCTGGTGGAGCCAGGCCATAAAGCCAGCAGGGTCCGGGAAGAGTTCCTCATTCCAGGTGTAGCCGGTCCAGCCGCTGCCATATTGAGGTGGAACGGAGACCACATGCCAATCCATATCGATGACCGCCACGGTAAAGGGCAGGCCCTCGGCTTCAAAACGCTCAATCAGCTGGCGATAGGTCGCCTCGCTATAGCGATAGAAGCGACTCCACCAGTTGCCCAAGGCATACTTAGGCAGGAGGGGCTGGGGCCCAGTCAAGCGATAGAAGTCAGCCAAACAAGCCCGGTAGTCATGGCCATAGCCAAAGTAATAGAAGTCTAGGCTGTCGCCCTGCTTGACCTGGTACCAACCATCTTGGGTCAGTTGCAGACTCTGGCTATCATCCAGAACGCTGAAGCCAAAGCGGGACATAAGCCCCCGCTCCAGCGGCACCGCCCCATTGGCATGGTCCAAGGTCTGAGCCGTCCCACCCAAGTCTTGGATGGGGTCGCCATAATGCCAATCACTGTGGTAGATACTGAAGTAACCCCGCAGCTTGAAGACCAAGCCCTCTCTAGAGAAGGCCTGCTTGTCATATTGGATGAGCACATGGTCGGTGATAATTTCCAGGAGGTCCTCCCGTTCCCGGATTTCATAGTGAGGCACAGGAAAGTCCCGGTTCAAGACCGTCTGGGTCTGACCATCATAGAAGGTCCCCGTCGGACTATACTCGGCCCGAATCAAGCGGGAAGTCAGAATTGTGAAGCGGTAATGGGGCCCCTGAATAATGGCCCCCGGCGCCGCCAAGGGCTGATAGTCTCCATAGACAGCTTTAATCATGGCTAGTACTCCCTTCTAAGGATAAATTCTTGTTAATGAGGTTGGCAGGGATGTATTGCTGGCGCTGATCGTGAGCGGTCTGACCTGACTGTAAGACGCGACTCAAGCTAGCCATGGCCTCTTCCCCCTTGTGGACCTGATTGAGGTCAATAGTATTGACCTCGGTCGCCAAATACTGAAGATAAGGAATGTTATCAAAACTCATGAGGCGCCGTTCTGGGTCCCACTGGCCTAGCTGGCTTTGGCTGACCTTGACTAATTCCATAGCCAAGACATCGGCGGTCACCATCAGGCCCCGGTAGTTAGACAGGTCCTTGATCAAGTCATCCAATTTAGTGTTGAGGTAGAGGGGCAAATCCCCCCTGCCCGCCAGCCGCCTGATAGGCCGCATTGGCCCCCGCATAACGGGCCTGAATAACCCCCACTTGGTCAGGGTCAAATGGATAGCTTAAGAAGGCTAGGTCCAAGCCCTGGCTGCGGGCTAGCAATTCTACTCCGGCATAGGCTAGGTCATAGTCCTTGGAGTTGAGTAGCTGCACATGGTTACAAGCCTCTACTAGGGCCTGGCCTTGCGCCGTCAAATAGGTGTCGATGAAGACCAGGGGCTCGCTGACACTTTCTATCATGGCCGCTGCCATATGAGCATCACAGCCTACTACGATATGACCTGCAAAGGCCCACTGACGTCTGACTTGGTGGACGGCTTCTAGGCTCTCTATATTATGAAGCAGGATGTAGTAGTTTTCTTGCCTAGCAATGCGCTCAATCCCCTCTAGGAGAGAGGCAACAAAAGGGTCGGAATAATTAAAATCCCGTCCGCCACTATAGAACAAGACGCTGACCAAGCGCGAAGCCTTAGTCACTAGGGCTTTGGCATTGAGGTTGGGCATGTATTGCAGTTCCTGGGCCAAGGCTTGAATCTGGGCTACCGTCTCCTGGGAGACCTTGTGGTGGCGGTCATTCAAGACATTGGATACGGTCGCGATACTGACATTGGCGGCTTGGGCTATGTCTTTTAGGGTTGCTTTTTTCATTGGGGTCGCCTCAAATCTGACGATTACTTGCTGGAACCTGTCGCAATCCCGGCAATAAATCGTTTTTGGAAAATAATATAGACAATGACAATCGGAATGATTGAAATAGTCGTGGCAGCGAAGAGGCCGCCGTAGTCGGTGCCATACTGGCCATTGAATTGACGTAAACCTACCGCCAAGAGTTGCTTGGACTTGGTGTTAATCATCAGGTAAGGCCAGAGGAAATCTTCCCAACTCCATAAGAATTGGAAGATGGCTAAACTGGAAATAGTGTTGCGTGACATAGGCAAGATCAGGCGATGGAAAATATAGAAATCCGAACCCCCATCGACTCGTGCCGCTTCAATCAGCTCATTGGAGATGCCTGAGATGCTTTGTTTGAACATGAAGATCCCGAAGCCGCTGACCATACTTGGGATAATCAGAGACTTATAGGAATCCAGCCAACCGAACTTAACCATCATCTCATATTTAGGAATAATGGTCACGGCCCATGGCAACATCATAGTACTCATGACCACCGCAAACAGCAAGGATTTGCCTTTGAAAGTGAACTTGGCGAAGATAAAGCCAAAGAGCGCGGAGGTATAGATAATAATGGCCGTAATGGTCACCGAAATCATCAAGCTATTCCAGAACATGCCCATGAAATTGAATTTTTCCTGAATATTGGTGTAGTTGTTGAAGGTGGACATGCCTGGGAAGAGACCCCCACCTAACTTGACAATCTCACTATTAGGCGCAAAGGAAGACACCAGCATCCAGATAAAGGGAATAATGGTGATAATGGCCAAAGCCGCCAAAATCAGATTCAAAATCAGGCTTAAGATGCCTTTAGATTTCATTGTTGGTCACCTCCCATATCCATATAGCGGAACATTAAGAGCGTTAGCACGGCAATGACGACGAAGAGAATGACCGCAATGGCCGAAGCCGTCCCAAAGTTATAGTTGACGAAGGCTTCGTCAAAAATCAAGTAGGAAATAACAAAAGTTGAAGTCCCCGGTCCCCCTTCCGTCATAACCAGAATTTGAATATAGGTTTGGAAGTAGGAAATGAGGGAGGTAATGGTGACGAAGAGAGTCACTGGCTTGAGCAGGGGCAAGGTAATATTCTTGAAGGTCTGCCAGCCATTGGCCCCATCAATGCGACTGGCTTCATAGACCTCTTCCGGCAGGCCCATAAGCCCCGCTAGGAAGAGAACCGTCGCATAACCAAAATCTTTCCAGACGGTCATGATGATAATGGCAATCATGGCCCAGTTAGAGTTCTTGAGCCAGTTGATGTCCAGATGGAAGAAGCGATTAATGAGCCCAAACTGGGGATTAAACATCCACATCCAGACGAAGGAGACGGCCACCATGGGGGTGACAGTCGGCATATAGAAGAGGCCTTGGAAGAAGGTACGCATCTTGGTCATGCGCGAGAAGAGCATGAGGGCCAAGGCCAAGCCCACTGCCAACCGCAAGACGGTCGAGATAGCGGTAAAGAACAAGGTATTAGTCAGCGACTTCCAGAAGAGCTTATCTCCTAATACGAAGCGATAGTTCTCCCAACCAATATAGTTGTACTTCTGGGTCAGCGGATTCCAGTCATGCAGACTCCCGGCAAAGGCCTTATAGATGGGATAGAAGAGGAAGACGGCAAAATAAACAATCAGGAAGAGGACCGACACATTACGAAAGTTGAGTTGTTTTTTCAGGATATTCATCATTTTAACTCCTTTTAACAACGAGAGTGAGTGAGTAGCTGACTACCCCCTCACTCTCAGATTGAGATACTGCCTCATGCCTAGCGGCCTGGGGCAGATCTGCTATTCTTATTGATAGGCTGATTCTAGCGACTTGAAGGACTCATTGCGCATGTCGCGTTCCATTTGACGTTGCGCATTTTCTAAGGCTGAATCCAGATCCACGCCATTATAGAGCACTTCTTCGGCTGCCTTCTTGGCACTGGTTTCCATGGTAGCAGGGAATGGACCAGGCCAAATCAACTTCTTGATACGTGGCGCAATGACAGATAAGACAGGGTCTGACTTGAGTGACTTATCTTCTTGGACGCTATTCTTAGTTGGATAAGAAGCATAGGCTTGGCTGCTTCTAATGAGTATTGGTCGTTAGCCAAGAGATACTTGAGGAAGTCTTGGGCCACTTTTCTTTGTTCTTCTGATTGGTTCTTGTTAATACCTGGGGTGCTTTCGCCGTTGTAGCGGTCATAAGCAAAAGGCTGATCCTTGCTGAAGGTTGGAGTCGCGAAGACGCCATATTCCACATCTGGATACTTAGTCTTGAGCTCGTTAGCGAACCAGCCCCATTTGTAAACCATAGCAGATTGTTGGTTACCGAAACTTTGGGTATCGTCGGTCCCGAAGTCCTTGGAACCCACGCCATCCACTTCATAGAGGTCGACGAGGAACTTGAGGTTTTCTTTGGTGGTCTCGTTATTGTAGTTAGGCGTAGTGCCATCTTCTTGGAAGAGCAAGGTCCCCTTTTGGTAGTTGAGGCCTTGATAGAGGCCGGCATAGGAGCCATTCCAGTTGAAACCGGCTTGAACTAGGTTGTCGCCTTCCTTAATGGTTAATTTCTTAGCCACTTCGCGGAACTCATCCCAGGTCTTAGGAATGTCCTTGTCCGTTAAACCGGCTGCTTGCCACATCTTCTTGTTATAGTAGATATTACCCGTATTCATGACGATATCGAGATAGTTGACTTTACCGTCCACAACATGAGGCTCTACCCCAGTGAAGTCTGCCTTGAGATCTTCGGTTGGAATATCATAGGCTTCCAGGTAGCTGGATAGCAACTTGTCTTGGGAGTTATGAATATTGAAAATGGCTGGACCATCCGAACCTTGTAAAGCCAATGGCAACTTGGTCCAGTAATCATCCCAAGGATGGTTAACCACTTCAATTTTGACATTAGGGTGTAACTTTTGGTAGGACTCCGCTAACTTGATAGCTGGGTCGCCGTCATTCCAGGTCCAATACTGAATGCTGACATCCTTGCCATCATTGACAGGCGCCTTGGTATCATATTGGACTTTCTGGCCGAGCGTGTCGTTAGCCTGAGCAGAGCTGAGGGGCACCACACTAGTAGCTAACAAAGCAGAAAAGGCCACAAGCAGTGACTTCATCAACGGTTTTTTCATAGGGAACAGTCCTTTCTCATGGTTAGGTTAAACGTTTAACCTTTACTTGAGTGTAGCACTCGGCTCAAGGTTTGTCAAGCGCTTTCTTTTTTGTTTTAGAGGAAATTCCTGATTTGTGTCTAAAGCAGAGGAGCCTTCCCCCCTTTTTCCGGCCAAATCGAAGGAGCCAGTGGTCCACTCCGGAAAGTGGGCCACTAGCTCATACGAAATCGGCGATTTTCCCCAGTTTCCGGCAAAATCAAAGGAGCTAGTGGTCCACTCCGGAAAGTGGACCACTAGCTCATACGAAATCGGGGCTTTTCCTCGATTTCTGGCAAAATCTGAGGAGCCAGTGGTCCACTCTGGAGAGTGGGCCACTAGCTCACGCGAAATCGGCGTTTTTCCCCAGTTTCCGGCAAAATCTAAGGAACCAGTGGTCCACTCGAGAAAGTGGGCCACTAGCTACACGAAATCGAGGCTTTTCCCTGGTTTCTGGCAAAATCTGAGGAGCCAGTGGTCCACTCTGGAGAGTGGACCACTGGCGCAAGAGCATAGGGCTATTTTCCCAACACTAGTGAGCTGACCGACGGCAGCACCAAAGCTTTTTTCTCACAAATCTCTCTAGACAATTATTCTCAGAGTGCTATACTTAAGTTGAACAATAAAAGAAAGGAGGACACACCACAAATGGGCGCAGGAGATGTCTTTCAACCTTATTAAGGTGGGGTCTAGCCAGGAAGCAAGTATCAAGGAATGCTAGCCAGCTTATGCCCCCCTCTTATCTTAGCTAATTTTGGTACCGCCTTCATTTTGGCATAAACAACATTTCTAAGCCCCACCGAAAGGCCACCCACCCTAGCGCTCATCCGCCACAAGTCCAGCCACTGGTGTCGTCAAGTCAGTCCGGCTCAGGACTTGGCCCTTATTAAACCCACAAGCTATTTAGGAGGAAAGATCATGGAAAACTCAAAATTCGTTGATAAATTTGCCGCCTTTGCCGGTAAACTCGGTAACCAGATTCACCTCAAGACCCTGCGGGACGCCTTCGCCACCGTCATGCCCCTCTATATTCTGGCCGGCCTGGTCGTTCTGCTCAACAATACCGTCTTCAAATGGCTCTTCACCGGCGATACCCTAACCAATTTCCAATACTGGGGCATCACCATCGCCAACGGGACCCTCAATATCTCCAGCTTAATTATCGCCGTCATGATTGGTTACTATCTGGCCCAAAACCGCAATTACAGCAACCCGCTAGCAACCGCCATGCTGTCACTAGTGGCCCTGGTCGTTATGATGCCTAACACCGTCCAAGTAGCCGTCGACGGCAGTGAAGTCAAGTCAGCGATCTCCGGCATCCTGCCCTTTGAAAATATCGGGACCGGCGCCATGTTCGCGGGGATTATTGTAGCTCTGGTCGCGACCGAGCTCTTCATTCGCCTGACCAAAGTCAAAGCCCTGACCATCAACCTGGGCGACAATGTCCCACCAGCTGTCGGCAAATCCTTCGCCGTCTTACTACCTGTCATCCTGGTTATCTCCTTCTTCGGGCTAGTCTCTGCCCTACTCTTCAAGATGACGGGCATGAACCTGATCAACCTGATCACTACCTTTATTCAAGAACCTATTCGGCATATCGGAACCGGCCTCTGGGGTGCTATTATTATCTACTCACTGGGCAACATGCTCTGGCTCTTTGGGATTCACCAAGCCGTCATCTACAGCTCCATTCTTGAACCCCTCTTGCTAATTAACATTACGGAAAATATCGCGGCCTACAACAGTGGCCAAGCCATCCCTCACATTATCAACCTGTCTCAAGTCCAATCCTTTGCCCTCATGGGTGGGAGTGGCTCCACCATCTGCTTGCTGGTTGCGACCTTCCTAGTAAGTAAGTCCGCCGTCAGCAAAAATGTGGCCAAACTAGCCTTGGGGCCTGGTATCTTCAACATTAACGAGCCCGTTCTCTTCGGCTACCCAATCGTCTATAACGTCTCCCTGGCCATTCCATTTATTGGCGTGCCGGCCCTAGGTATTCTGATCAGCTATCTGGCAACTTCCCTAGGCCTCATGGGACCATGTGTCATCCAAGTGCCTTGGACTACTCCAGTCTTCTTCAATGCCTTCCTAGCAACCGGCGGTGACTGGCGTGCGGTTGTCGTGCAGGCGGTCATTCTAGCTATCGGCGTCCTCTGCTACATCCCATTCATCAAGGTCAACGACCGCGTGTCGCTAGAAGCCTAAGATAAGGAGTGTTTGATTATGAAGAAAATTCTACTGATTTGTAATGCCGGCATGTCGACCAGCATGCTAGTTAAGAAAATGCAAGAGAGCGCCCAGGAACAGGGCTTGGACCTGGAAGTTGAGGCCCAATCCCTGACCGAAGCTAAGAAACATTTGCAGGACTACCAGGTCATCTTGCTTGGCCCTCAAATCCGCTATGAACTAGCCAATGTGACGGCCGCCGCTAATGGCCTGCCGGTGGCTGCCATCGATATGCGCGACTACGGCATGATGAACGGCCCTAAAGTCCTGGCCCCAAGCCCTGGAATTGCTAGGTGATTAAGATGACGGAAGAAATGGAAATGATCTGCTTCCAGCTCATCGCCAACAGCGGCGCGGCTAAGTCTGCCTACCTAGAAGCCCTGGAACTGGCTAAGACAGGTCAGAAGCAAGCAGCCCAAGCCAAGCTTGATGAGGCAGAAGAATGCTTCGTCCTAGCCCACCAGGTCCATAGCGAGCTCATTCAAAAGGAAGCCAGCGGCCAGCAAACCCCGGTCTCTCTGCTCCTCATGCACGCCGAAGACCAAATGGCCAGCGTAGAAGTTGTTCAACTCCCAGTCAGAGAACTCAGCGGCGTCCATCAGGCTAAATAAGGATGACAAAAAGGGTGCCCCGGTGGGGGCACCCTTTTTGGTGTGGGCTGGCGCTAATAGGTGGCGGCGCAAGGCGTGGAGCTAGTGGTCCACTAGCTCATGCGAAATCGGGGCTTTTACCTGGTTTTCCGGCTAAATCAGAGGAGCCAGTGGTCCACTCGAGAAAGTGGGCCACTAGCTCTTACGAAACCGGGGCTTTTCCTCGGTTTCCGGCCAAATCTGAGGAGCCAGTGGTCCACTCCGGAGAGTGGGCCACTAGCTCATACGAAATCGGCGCTTTTCCCCGTTTCAGGCCAAATCTAGAGACCCAGTGGTCCACTCTGGAAAGTGGACCACTGGCTCGCATGTAATCGAGGCTTTTACCCGGTTTCCTGGATAAATCTGAGAAGCTAGGCTTGGGACTTGCGGAAGGAGCGCCACCAACGCCAGACTAGGACTAGGGAGAATAAGCCTATCAAGCAAAATAAGGTCGGTAGGACGACTTGTGGCACTAGTAGGTCAGCCTGAAAGTTGGCGCTTCTGACTAGGGCGGAATTTAGCCAGTCAAAAATCACATGCGCCAATAGATGAATGACATAGAGGACTTCCAGAATGAGCACGGCAATGATTAGCCCTTGCGACTTGTGAGCAAAGCGCTCTGATAATAGGACGACTTGAATGGCGAAATATACTACGAAGACTAGGATTGAATTGAGGCTGGTAGGCTTAATCGAAGCCTGCATCTGTAGGAATCTCAGCAAAACGAGTCCAGCAAGCAGTAGGATTCTTGTGAGTAGGTAGAAGGACTTATAGCGCGCACGTTGCTTGCGCCCTTGCTCTTGAATGGAAGAAAATTGGTCGGTCATGATATTACTCCTTTGTTAAGGTGGCTAGGGTGTACTCTAAAATCCTTACCGCTAACACCGCTTAAGTAATTACTAATCTGATTATAGCAAATCTTAGCACAAGAGGTAAATGGAGAGGTGCTTTATTAAGCGAGAAGTTGCTCTGGCATCCGCCGCGATGCCGTCCCCGTCTACGATGAAGTCGCTTGAGCTAGTTACACCTATTGCCACTTGTCAAGGACTTTTTAATCAAAATCATCTTTTTTTTCATTCGATTTTCTCCTAAGCTCCCTCAACATTATTCTTGTAAGTTTATCTTGCATTGTTTCAGTTGCATTTTCATCGAAATGGACAACAACCTCATAGGTGGTCTTTCCAATCTTTCTCTTTGTGCTAATGCCTTTTTTATCTGTGTTTTTCAGTTCTTCCATAAATTCTCCTTTCCTCGTTGAAATAAAAAAAGCGATTAGATTTTTTATTTTCTAATCGCTCTTACCAATATTTTGAAATTAGTTCTAAAACCAAGAAGCTCAATCATCTCTAAATTGAGGTTTCTCACTATTTTCATATGGATTATAATGATTGATGTTGCAGCCAAATTCTTTTAGTTTCTTGATTTTATTCTCCTTTGTCCACTCAACCAACGATATACCATCAAATCCTTCTATTCTTCCATCATTCATCTTACTTTTGAAGTACCATTCAACAACTGTTTGATGTTCACTATGGAAAAACTGCTTTATATCCCACGCAAGCACTTTTCCTCTTGTATTCCACTCATTAAACCAATGCTTTACAGTTGCTCGATTTTCATATTTAGGACACCAACTTTCAGTATAAACAACATCTTCCGCAAATATATCGTCTATTCCTAAATCTTGTTGTTTGAGCCACATATCAAACCATAAGCTAATGATCTTCTCTCGGTTTTTCATATTTATCACGCTCCTAATGCTCGGACTTATAAATCCATTTTTAGATAAATCATATGCACCCTTGCTCTTGAATTGAAGAAAATTGATGGGGCATGATATTACTCCTTTGATTGAAATGAGGACAGGTCTGGGGCAGCCAGCGACAGTTCCTGTCACCTCTATAACTCTAGGGCGCCCCTATGAGCGCATCATCTAAGTACCTTCCTGTTTGGCGTCTAACTTTCTAACGCCTTCTCTTCCTCAGTCGCGGCAATATCCTGCTGGGACTTGCGATAGGAGCGCCACCACAGCCAAGAGAAAGTAAGCGACAGCAGACCTAGGCCCAGTAGGATGGCTGGAAAAAGGAATTTGATATAAAACATTAGTCTCTCGGTATTCTGTGACTTTACATAAACAAAGTTCATCCAGCTAAACACAAAATGAACAAAAAGGTGTAAGGCATAGAGGGCATCTGATACGACAACGCCCACCAATATCGAGGCTGACTTACGTCCAAAGTGCTCTGATAACAAAACTAACTGTGCAGTGAAGACTAGTGCGAAAAGCACCAAGGGCATCGCTTTAAATTCTTTGATTTCCGGGAGAGCTTGTATGGCACTGAAGACTATCAGACCAAGGAGAAGCAGATATTTTGTCAGCATATAGAAGGATTTATAGACTAGTCGCTGATGGCGTCGCTTGTCTTCTAGATTAGGTGACACTTCCAATCCTTGAATCAGAAGATAGAGAGAATCACTTGGGCTATCTTCTATTGCGGACCGTTCCGACTCCCAGACTTCCAATGCAGTGCGACGAACTTTTTTAAGGGACATGACTAGCAACAGCATAGATAAAATAGATAAACAAGCGCCTATAACTAATCCAGCTTCCAAGAGTGCGACATAGATAAGAAGCGCAAAACCTAACCCACCTTCACCATAACCATGGCGACCATTCCGATTAAATATCATAGCAATAATCAAGGCAATATTGATTAAATCCCAGACCATAAGGGCAACATAAGCACCCGACTGGTAGCGGAAGCGTCCGAAGAGAGACATACCTAAGCCGATTAAAGCCGGTAGCACCACCCAAAGCCATATTCCATATCCCGGTCTATACTCCAAAAGTAAATCAGGTATCCACCAGAAAAAGAGGTAGATAATCAGCATGGTCAGGCGAAAGATAAGCGAGACATGGTGAGTGAATTTAAAGCCTCTTATGGCTTGCCAGAAATCCTCGCGAATCTTTCTATCTTTGTCAGAAAGTTGTCTTGTCATTGGAACACCCCTTTATTCAGGCGGCTGGGATAGCGCCTATATCTCTAGCTTCCCTAGACCCTTAATGGAAAATCACTAACCTAATTATAGCAAATCTTAGTATAGAAGGTAAACGGATTATTTAGAGATTTTAAAAGGCTAGATGCTTTTTCTGCCTGAGCTAGTCCATTGGTCTGGCTATCTATGGACTGGCTCAAAAATAGGTGCTACCGACCCCATTAAATAGAGAAGCCCAGTGCAAGTGACTTGGCACTGGGCTTGAAATATATAACTTAGTTTATGCTACTTATTCTGTCTCTATTAAGTCTCGCGCTATGGCAACAATCTCATCTACTGTTAAACCATAATCAGCAACCAAGTCCTTAGCAGGTGCAGACTTCCCAAACTCATTGACTCCTATTGAGCGACCATGCGGACCCACAAAGCGTTCCCAACCTATGGTTGTGCCCCACTCAAGTGACAAACGCTTAGTAACACTAGGTGGCAAGACTTGATTTCGATACGCTTGATCTTGTTCATCAAAGAGTTCCCAAGATGGCATTGAAACAATGTTAACCCGATAATCTCTAAGTTGTTTCTTAACTTCAAGCGCTGTCTCAACTTCAGAACCCGTTGCTATCAAGATTAAATCAGGTTCGTCAGCATCTTTTTCTAAGATATAGGCACCCTTGGCGGCATCTTGTATATTGACCTGAGATAAGACAGGAACGTCATGTCGACCTAAGGCCAAAACATACGGCTTATCTTGGCTTTCTAAAGCCAAACGCCAACCTACTAAGGTCTCGTTGGCATCAGCTGGCCGATAAACTACCAAATTAGGCATTGCACGTAATGACAGTAAATGTTCTACTGGTTGATGAGTAGGGCCATCTTGCCCGACCAGAATACTGTCATGAGTCATGATGTAAATCATCGGCATACCCATCAAAGCTGAATGACGAATAGCTGAGCGCATATAGTCAGAAAAGACTAGGAAGGTCCCACAATAACCACGCAAGCCCCCATGTAGGCAGACACCATTGCCAATAGCAGCCATGGCGAATTCGCGAACACCAAAGTGGATATTAGGCTCTCCGTGACTATCTGCTGTCATAAATCCAGCATCAGATATAGTCGTCTTATTAGAAGAAGCTAAATCGGCAGAACCACCTAGCAAAATCGGCATTTTTTGATAGGCACGATTAAGAGCAAGGCCCGATGCTGTTCGAGTAGCTAACTTAGTTTCTGTAAAAGGCGCCTCAAAATCAGAACCTAAATCCCAGTCTCCTGACAGTACCTTTTCGAATAAAACGTAATCCTCAGGATAACTTTCGCGATAGTCTTTGAGTCGTTGCAGCCAAGACTCTCGTGCTATTTGGCCTTCACGCTCAATACTTCGAAAATCCTCTGCCACTTCATCCGGCACCTCAAATTCGCCGTATTTCCAACCATATTGGGCTTTTATGTAACTTACTTCATCTGGTCCAACAGGATTACTATGAATCTTGTTAGTTCCTTGCAGTCTAGATCCATATCCGATTACCGTATGAACACTGATAAGACTAGGCTGAGGTGAGTGTTTAGCCATTTCAAGTGCCTGATTAATAGCTCTAATATCATTACCATCTTCGACTATTGAAACTTGCCAACCCATTGCTTGGAACTTAGCCCCAATATCTTCTTGGTTGGATAAGGTAAGAGGGCCATCTGAGGTCACGCGGTTGGCATCATAGAGTACAATTAATTTCCCTAGCGAGAGATTACCTGCAATGGTTGCTGCCTCTATCGCTACCCCTTCCTCTAAATCCCCATCCCCACAAATGGTATAGGTATAATGGTCGACCACCTGACAGTCTGGCTTGTTAAAGCGTTCTGCCAAATGAGCTTCCGCTAAGGCAAACCCCACTGACATAGCAAATCCCTGACCTAGAGGCCCAGTAGTTGCCTCTACTCCAGGCGTATGCCCTACCTCAGGATGCCCAGGTGTTCGGCTATTTAACTGTCTGAAGTTTTGCAAATCTTCAATACTTAGGTCATAACCTGACAAGTGTAATAAACTATAGAGTAGGATAGAACCATGGCCAGATGTCAAAATGAAACGATCTCGATCAAACCAATCGGGCTGGCTAGGAAGGTGCTTCATGTGATGCCGGAAGAGACTATATGCCATAGGAGCAGCGCCTAATGGCATCCCCAAATGACCATGTCTTGCATGTTCTACACTGTCTAAGGCTAAACTTCGAATAGTAGCGACGCTTAATGCTTCAATCGACATATTATCAACCTCCTATAAACCGCCTGTAAATAGCTTACCAATGTAGTAAATCAAGAGCCCAACAATATTGAAGTCTGTCTCTGGGAAGGATGTCCCGGTCAAGCCTACATTCTCCATGATTGGGTAAATGAGCGCAGGACCAACCGCAATCAAGACACCCACTACGAAGGAACCAGCAACACAACCTTTCCAACCACCTGTCGCGTTACCGAACACGCCAGCTGTAGCCCCAATGAAGAAGTAAGGAACAGCAACTGGAATAATGACAATTGGACTAAAGAAGCCCATGATAACCATTGTCACTAAACCACCGGCATAAGCGGCCAAGAAACCAATAACCGTTGCAGTAGGTGCGAAGGTGAAGACTACTGGACAGTCCAGAGCTGGTTTAGCATTTGGAATGAAAGTTTCAGAAATCCCAACAAAGGCTTGAACAATTTCACCAAGGAAGAGACGAACCCCCGTAATGATAACATAGAGGGCTGCGGCGAACTGTAAGCCTTGGAAGAGTGGAAAGACCAACCAGTTAACTCCGTTAGAGAGCTGCTCCGTTGCTTCTTGCCCTGCTGCAATCGCTGCGATATAGAAGAAAATAACCATTGTGATAGAGACACCCACCACATAATCCTTAAACATGGTCAACCATTTTGGCAACTTCAGGTTTTCTGTACTATCTTCTGGGTTCCCTACCTTGGAGCCAATCCAACCCGAAATAGCATAGCCAACGGTCACATAGTGCCCCATGGCGATATCGTCATCCCCTGTCACCTTGCGCATATAAGGTTGTGCAATAGCAGGGAATAAGGCGGCACAGAATCCCAGTAAGAGCCCACCTAAGATAACGGTCATCGTGTTCCCCATCCCTAGGGCCTTAAACATAATGGTTAATAAGGCGGCTAGATAAAGGTTGTGTTGACCCGTTAAGAATATATATTTAAGAGGCGTAAACTTGGCAACGGCTAAGTTAGCCAAAAAGCCAATCATCATGACTAAGGAAACCGTTGTCCCAAATTGTTGCTGAGCTAAGGCTGTTACAGCTTCAGCTAACGGTAGGACCCCTTTAAGACCAAAGCCTTGAGCGAAGAGTGTTTGGAAACTATTCAAGGCAACGACAGCGGCAGCCGACCCAACCCCGAATACCAGGAAGCCAACAATTGTTTTCAGAGTGCCTGATATAACTTTGTCCACGGATTCCTTTTGCAGAATCAACCCGGTTAAGGCAATAATACCAACCAAAATCGGGGCAGACGATAGTAAATCGAATACGATGACTTTTAACAGTTCCATGATTGATTCCTCCTTATTTTTTACCCTAATTAAATGTGCCTCCTCAGCCTACTTCCGCTAAAAAGGCTTCTAGTTTGGCCTTAATTTCGGCCTTATCCATGAGGTTCTTAATACCGATAACGTGAGGAAATTGTTCCTTGAGCTCATCTGCCACATCTTCCATGGTGATGATGACATCGCCAGCGAAACTCTTCACTTCGGCTAGCGTCCCATGGGTAATCTCGAATGGTAATTTATTGGTACGAACCACTTGGTCGACCTTGATTTTTAGCATCATGCTCGAACCCATACCGGTTCGGCAGGCAATAAGGGCTTGTTTCATGATGAGTGACTCCTCTCTTCATATTGCTTGATATAGTTAACAATATCCGAAGCTTGATGGGCAGACGATAGAATCTGATAGAAGTCCGACTTGTCTAATAAGTCCGCTAATTCTGCCATAGCGGCTAGATGCGTATGGCTATCTAAGGCGCTAAGACCAAAGATATACTTGACCGGATCGTTATTAGGATTACCAAATTCAATGGGGTGAGCCAACGTCGCGATACAGATGGCTAACTCCTTGGCGCCGGACTCTGGGCGAGCATGCGGCAAGGCAACATGCTTAGTAATGACAATATAGGGACCTATTTCTTTGGTGATTTCAATCATATCTTCGATATAGGCTTGCTCAGCCTTACCCTGTTCAACCAAGACTCGTGTAGCCTGTCGGATAGCGTCCTCCCAGTCCTCAGCCTGGACATCCAATTGAACTAAGTCTTCGGATATAATTTCGCTTAGCAAAGGTAACACCTCCCTCTACTTGACTGTCTAAATTATCTTCTTCCTCCTCCTCGTAAGTCTTACGCTCTGGATGATAGATAGCCTGTTCTATGCGTTGAAATTGGTCTAGCGTCACTTCCTGCCGGATAATTTCAAGGACTTCCTGAATACTACAGGTTGTAGCATCCCCATCTACGAGCAGGCGATCTAACTGATAGCGAATCTGATCGCGATCGCCCGCCTTAATAATAGGGTTCACAATAAGATAGGGTTTGCGGTGTTTTCTTATCACATCCGTCACAATGGTTGAGACAATGAAATCCACATTAGATAAGTCTAACGAATCTTGATAATTGGCGATGCTAAAGCGAACATCAGGATACATCTTACCTAGTTCTTGTTGTAAGAGTGTTGCTGTCCCCACCCCGTTAGGACAAATAATAACCGCATGCTTACGAGTTGCAATGGGCTCCCGTCTAGCCATAAGGAGTGTTGCAAAATGTATGGTCAGATAGGCCACTTCTTCGTCCTCCACGCTCAAATCGAAATCGCGGCATATAGATTGCATGACCCGTTCTAACAAGTTAAAGAGACGAGCATATTCCTTCTTAACCATATCGGTCAAGGAATTAATGACCGGAAACCCTAGTTTCATTCGGTAATATGCTGGATGTAAATGCTGATAAAGACTCTCATAAACTATATTACGATCTGTAAATTGTATACCTGATTGAGCCTCAAATCTTGTTACTAGCTGGTTCAATAAACGTGCCATGACTGCCTTATCTTGAGAAGGCTGATGAATGTCTCCTAAACCTATCCCTAATATCCAATAATATAGATAGCGAACTAGACTAGGTTCCGATATTTCTAATCCTTCCGAGATAGAATTGGCCAATTTATATTCTAAGGAATCCTGATCTATGTATAAGTATCGGCTTTCTTCGGCGCCAGGTAATACTTGTTGGAGTCGGTTCCCCAACAAGGTTAGACCATAGAAGAGTTCCTCTTGACGATATTCGGACACCTTTAGCGGCGAACTGGACAAGGCCTCAGTCAAGACCTTTCGAATATGCTCCGCCCTATCTGCCCAGTGCTGCGCTACAAAATAACTTAAAACACGTTGCCCCGTATCATGATGCAAACGTTCTAACACTAATCTCAACAATTCATACCGAATGGCTCGTTCCGAACCTGTCAGATAATACCCATCAACCCTGTTATAGCGAATCTGAATGTCTCTCGCTTCTAGTACTTGCTTAAGACCATTTAAGTCTTCTAAGACACTGGACTTACTCGTTTGAAGAAGATCTGTGAAATGATTAAGTGATAGGTAGGCGTCTCCCTTGATTAAGAGAAAATAAAGCAAAGCCTGACGGTTGGCCTTAGCGAAGTATATACTGGATTCCGCCTCAAGTAGATAGCGTTCCAAATACTGCTGACAGGCCTCTGTGACGATAACCGCATCATCCCGCAGCCAAATCTCGTAACCAGTTCCAATCAATATTAGCTCGTTAATCTTCTGAACACTATAGCCCAATTGACGGTTGCTGATAGCAAAATGCTCTCTTAGATGGTCAACACTCCTTTCTTTGTTATAAACGATGGTGGTGAGAATACTTAAGCTACGCTCGTCTATCATCTTTCTCATCTCCTATCTAAAGTCTATTGTATGCGTTATCATTCTTCAATTAAATTTTAGCCCATTTTTTGTTGCATTGCTACAAAAAAACGGGCTAAAATAGTTACTAATTCATCATACTAAAAAAATCCCCAGGATTCTCCCTGGAGGATTCAATTTAATCAACCGCTATACTTTTTCATTTCTATTAAGCACAAAAGGAGATTGAACGACGGTGCCCAATACATCAGTTACCTACTAAATTAGGCAGCAACTGGTTCCATTAATTAAATTGCATAGTTAGGCATTAATATATAGCCCCTTCCCTAATTACCAAAAATTTCTTAATTTATCTTGGAACTATAGTTCACTATCAATCTTGATTTAATAGCACACTCTAGCATCTTCACACTCTAAAGTTACTGTCAACATAGTTCCATCTCAAAATGCTATCAAATCTAATTAGTTCTTTGATAACTTGATTGATTTCCTCAGTTTGATTAACCACTGTTCTCATAAACGAGTCATATTTAATTCCAGAATAATACTCTATTTGCGTAATAAAAAGCATTGGAATGCGAATCTATAACATCTATAGGAACATCTAATTGATAGTGGAAAAATATTATTTCTAATTGAGACTTAGCAAAAATCTTTTTCTTTTATTTGGATTATCTTATTAATCTTGCTAATAACAGGATTAGTAAATTTGTCCCTATACTTACCAATTCTATTCAGACCATTAATGCTTGTTAAGTAGGTTTGAATCTTTAATCTATCTAGCAATGTACTCTTCCAGTTATGTAGCGTAGGTAGGATTGTATTTATAAAGATATTTTGACACATCAGATTAAAAGATATATTTTGAATCTCAACTCCTAGTCGCCCTCCAAGGAAATTTTTATGATACTTATCGAATAGGCAAAAATCTTTTGCAGCGAGCAAAAGCAGCATCAATATCTACGCTAGAAATCGAAAGCACTGCGTCCTTACTTGCCAACTTACTTATAATATTGGATAATTCTTCAGAAATAAAAGCTAGAATTTCTCCGATTTGATTAGACCACACTTCTGGCAAAGTATCCCCTAAAACTTCAAATATAGGACTAAGATAGTGAAGATACTGATATGTATTTCCATATACTTTATTTTTTATAATAAAACACACCTGAGATCTTCTTGGCCAAATAGGTTTATGAATAACTTTTTGAATGCAGTTATAATTCCTTGTTATATTATCTAAATAAGCTTCACCTCGCCTCTTAATTAAACGATTAGACTTATTCATTTTTATCGGTATATAGTTTATTCCCTAATCTTAGCGCTTTTATCAGCTTACTAAAAGGATTCTCAGTTATTTGAATCGAACAACCGTCATTTGAATTTACTTCTGCATATTCAACCCATCCATTACATACAGTAGATAAAAATAGGGATAAGTGGTACTGACAAGCTATATAAAATTTCCTTATCTGAGTTCAAAAGATTTAGTAATGCTATTGCTAGTTCATCTGTTTCTTCTCTCAATACTTTTTAATGAATAATCACTAATAGACATCATCACTCTATATCCTTTCATACTATTCAATCCCATAGAAACCATATAGTTTCCTTTTGTACATCTAAATCTTATAGTCTAGGAAGCAAGCCCCACGAATACCGTATCACTGGTCTATAATCTCGGCCATTTCATAGCTTTTAGCACAATGAATTCAGACAAATGAAGGATTGATTATATCGCAAACGTTAACGTCTTTGCCTTCAGAAATGATACACCAATCAATACGACTTGAGAGCTACGATAATTTAATTCTAAAATCTAGCGAGTGCAATTAGAGTATGTTCATTGATATGATACATTCATTTTAATTGAATAAATCACACTTTAACCAACATTATCTATATCCTTCCCGTTAAAAGAACGCGTCACTGCTACTTGACGCGTTCCCTCGGTGAATATTGGCTTTTAGCCAACGTATAATGAGTTGTGACATAACGTCACAAGTTAATTATACACTTACATGTGGAGATGAACAGTGATTTAGCATAAAAAAAGATCTCTAAAATACTCGGTTCTTAGCATTTCTAGATTAAATACATAATCAATATGTCCAAATGCTTCAGCCAATGGGCGACGCGCAGTATGCCATCCCTGCCCATCTGTAACCCACACAAACTCAACTGAATCCGGAGTATCTCTCACAAATGCATTTAGCTCAGTAAATTCGCCAGCAACTGCTTTGAGTTTACTCCCCCCACCACCGTAGTAATTTGTTTCAATTAGCCATAGTCGGTTGGTATTCGGGTTATAGATAGCAACATCGAATCTGCGTTCAGATTTGTCTACGGGTACAGTAATATCCCAACGGCTCTTGATATAGGATGCTGAAGCCTGTGCCATATATTCTAATCCATATTCTCTGCACACTTTTTCTACATTCCGCTCGACAATGTTTTCCATTGTTGTACCACTTCTGTTCTTTCTTGCATTGCTATCTAGCCCTGCCTCAACTCCATATACGTAATCAACTAATGAACGATTTGCCTTTTCTTTTAAAAAGTTAAGTAAACCCGTTTGTTGAACGAAATTCGTATATTCTAATATTTTTGACTTATCAATCCGAGCAAAATTTAAAGAGTAAAAACTCATATTATCTTGTTCATCTACGGATAAAATATCAAGTTTGGTGTCCCTACACGCAATGAGGCTAGGGAATTGCGCATAGTAAATCCGGCTGCTTGCTGAATAAAGCATATGCTTCATCAAAGATATTCTGCTTGCCAATTAAATAATTTAAGGTATTTAGCTCTACTTCATATTTTCTAGTCTCACGAGCTACCTTAGACCAATTGACATAGTACTCAGGGGTTCTATTTGTCATTGACAAGGACTCCATAAAAATACTTAATCTTTCAGTAGGAGCTAATTTTTTATATTCTTCCAAGGTTATCATAATATCCCTCCTAGTATAAACCAAAAGAACTTCATATCAATTTTATCAATCATAATAGTTACTCCGTCACCACGAAGCATCTCCAATACATCTTTATGCTCTTCATTCAAAAAGTAATCATTTCCTACGAAGACGAACTGAACAGAATAAGGATTCTCTGCTTTATCTAACAATCTTTGATACAGCCTCCGTTTGTTGCCTAGACCAAGCAGTTTTTCATCTACGCTACCTTTTACTTCTTGCCATTTTTTCTCAATTATGTAGACAGTATGATTCTCAAAATTGATAAATGCTTCATCAGGGTAACCATCCTTTAGAATTAGTACTTTCAATATTTTCATCAGCTAGAAAATTATAAAATCTATGCTTAGACATTATCTTTCCTATTAATTTAGCATTTCGTACACCTTATAAGCTTTTAGATTTTTCTTATCTTTAAAGTTAATCTCCTCAATCTGGTATTCTTTTAAGCTAGAAACCATCTGCGAGAAGTCTGTTTTTTTCTCGAACGGGATACCATTTCGATTAGTATTTGCTCCACCTTGGCCACCTTTAATCATATATCTCACTCCATTTAATCTACACACAATTTACTTTTTTACAACACATTTAGATATATAGATTACATCTCACTTTTTAAACGTCTTACTGATAGATTCAGATATTCCTCCTCTTGATCTATACCAATGAACATTCTTCCTAGGCGCTTTGCAGCTACACCAGTAGTAGAACTGCCGCAAAAAGGATCTAATATTAGCTCACCCTCTTTAGTTGAAGCACGAATTATTCGTTCTAACAAATACAAGGGCTTTTGAGTTGGGTGTTTGCCTTCTATTTTTTCACTAGGCTTTGTAACGCTTCCCGTCCAAACATCCTTCATTTGCTTACCGCCATTATCCTCTTTCATGAGTTGATAATTAAAATAGTGGCTGACCCCTTTATCGTTTTTCTTCGCCCATAGGACTGTTTCTGTACTATGAGTAAAGCATCTGCATGCTAGATTTGGAGCAGGATTTGTCTTTTGCCAAGTAATATTATTTAAAATCTTAAATCCTTCTTGTTCCAAGGCCATACCAATACTGTAAATGTTATGATAGCTCCCCGAAATCCAAATAGTCCCATTCTTCCGGAGTACTCTCTTGCAACTTCGAATCCAGTCACGGTTGAAGCTATGCTTGTCACCATATCCACTGTATTGCATTTTATCCCAATTACCTTTATTAACAGAAACCATAGCTCCAGAGCTACAGCTAATCCCATCATTGCTAAGAAAATAAGGCGGATCTGCAAATATTACATCTATGCTCTCTTCCTCCATATCTTTGAGAAGTTCAAGTGCATTGCCTAAATATAAGGAAGATTGTTCATCTTGGTAGTAAGGATTCAGGTTCTTTATCATTAATCCTTACCCGGAGCATAATTGGTGACAATTATCTCCTTGCCCTTTCTTTTAGTAGCCTTACTATTAATTGCCCGTTTTACATCCACTTCTGTAATATAATAACCCTCGTATAATTCATGGACTAAGGGAACATTATTGTTGCTTAGCATGAGTTTTACCCCTTGCTTATCCAATTCTTTAAAATTATTGGCTAAGCGGAGATGGTCCTCATACGAGAAGCCATCTTTTGTATAATCAGTGAAATTAGCAGTAGTACTTTCTGGTATATATGGAGAGTCAAAATACACAAAATCTCCTACCTGCGCCTTAGCCGTGATATCCATAAAATCTGTATTATAGAATTCAATGTTATTCTCTTGAAAGTATTGACTCATGGCCTCTAAATTACTTGGAATGATTGATTTACCACTTACTTTATTATTATATGGCACATTAAAAAGTCCGCTTTTATTCACACGATATAGTCCATTGAAACAATGCTTATTAAGCCATATGAACAATGCAGCAGCTTCCACGTCTAGTTCCTTCTTATTTATCTTTTGGTTGAAGGCTTCGCGTCGCTCATAATAAACCTCTTTGTTTGTATCAATCAAGTCTAGAGTGCCTACTGCTATAATTAGTTCACTCGCATTTGATTTAATTGCTCTATAAACATTTATCAATTGACTGTTTATATCGTTAACTGAAGCAGACTTAGGCTGTAAATTCAATAATAGTGTTCCACCACCTAAAAAGGGCTCTAAGTAATTATTGAATTCCAACGGAACTCTAGTCATTAATTCATTTAGTAGTTGGCGTTTCCCGCCTGCCCATTTTACGAATGGGGATAGCTCATATTTCTTCAATTCTTCCACTCACTTTCAAAGTCATCACAGTCTATTATATCAAGTAATTTTGCATAATGACAATGAATTGAAAGAAATATGTCTACCCCTTTCCTCTACACTATTTACACCATGATTGGTTACGAATAAGCTACTCACAAGACTCTAAAGCACCATTCGTCACTCCATTTTACTATTTAGAAATATCCTTAAAAAAACTAATGTACTTGTCTTTAAAACCATTCTGCGTTAATCTCACTATTCTTAACAGCTTCAGATATTGACAGTTCACGCTTAAGTCTATATTCACTCTCCGTAATATTATATGTACTGATGAAATTTTTACAACTTGCATATAAGAGTTTTTTTCGTCCATCCTATCCATCGCCTCCCTGAACCCACTCTCATATTCTTTTTATTCTAGGAGATTTCTCTAGTATGAGCTCAATAAGCTCTTCTTTCTAAAACACCATATCCTCTATCTCTTTGCCAGGTGGTAATATCAGTATTTCGATTTTTAAATTTTTTTGAATTGACTTATAGAACTATTGATTTTTTTCTCCGTCTCTTTTTCCCGCATCATCTCCATCTAACACAATCATTATGTTTCGACTAACTTCACTAACAGTATCTAAAAAATTAAAATCGGAATTATAGCTCCTACGCCACTCGGGAAAAATTTATAATCAAACGTTCCTTTTTGAATATGTACTTATTTCATTTATATTTATACTATACTTTGAATATCTTATTTGAGGTCTAATTTGCTGATCTTCTAAAAATACTTTTTATATAGTTATAGTCAGTCTCTCCCTCGCAAAATTATTATATTTTCAAAAATCATCTACGTTATCGAGTAGTCCATATTTTTTTAGTACCCTTCCGTATATTTTTTTGATGTATAGGCCTCTATAATTGAATCTTTAATTATATCAAACTCATTGGAGCTTCTTTTTAAATTTTTTTAGACTCAGTAACTTGAGATATATTATATAGTGCATATACTCCCTTTGAGCCTCTTGCTTCACTTGAAATAAACTCTCTAGCATGAGTAGTAAAGAAAGATTGTATCCCTTCGTAACTTTCTATTTTTCGCTTCAACTTTGTTATCAGAGATGGATACAAGAAAGCTTCCGGCTCGTCTAATAACATTATGCTAGTCTTTTTTTCCGTTTATTTCATTCAACAAGAAATAACTCAGCAAAATTACAGATGTTCTTTGAATACCTGCACCTTTGAACATTATTTTTTTGAGAATGAGTATCATCAATTTCTAATTCTATTTTATCACCTAAAAATTCCAATACTTCTGATTCTTTACTCAATCTTAATTTTGGAGCAAGTGGCATATCATGTTTCGTAAAAGTTTCAAATTCTTTTTACTAGTTCAGACTGTAGAGATTCCAAGTTAGCCTCGAATACTTTCAATAAGATCTTATGTTGTTTTTCAAATTCTTCCACTGTTGTTCTTATGGTCTTATTTCGCTTCTTGTAAAATTCAAATAACATCTTATTGATGAGTTCATAAGCTTGATTTGATAAGGTTTCGTCAGCTACACCTAGATAGATGCATCTGAACCTATCTTTTATAAATTTGTCAATTGAATCTTTATATTTTCGCATGGGGCATATCTTTTAGATTCATATTTAGGGATACCATCCGAATTATAACTTAACGTAATCGTATAATTATAAGTTTTTTTAGTATCCTCTTCTTTAGTATCCTCTTCAAATCTGATGGTTATCTTTGGGTGCTTATTTTGTCCCCCTGTAATTTTTACTCGGTTCATATCATTTTTCTTATCGTATAGTTCTGGGTTAAAGAACAAGTTAATAGCTCTTAACAGGTTTGTTTTTCCGCTATTATTTTCCCCAGTAAAAACATTGATTCTTTGTACATCTTCTATCTTGTTTCCCTTTATTTCTGTACGACCGAAAATTTAATATTGTCACTTCTTTAATCCTAATCATTATTTTCTCCCCTAATTAATAAGATCTCATGACGTTCTATACTCACTTGATGAAAAAGTTAACTTAATAATTAGCTATTTTCCATCGAATAAGCACGTTAAATTATCACCTATCTACCAATGTCTCCAAATATATTCAGCCCAAAAATCCACTACATGCGCAATTACTCCGAGAAGTTTATTTCTATTATTAAACTGCGCCCCCAACGGATATGTTCTAGGCAGGATGTGGACATAACCACGTACATTGATAAGAACTTGATTCTAACCCACCTCTAGTATAGATTTTTTATAAATAGCACATATAATATTATACACCTTTCGGAAAAACGCATTCAAGATCGGAATTTAGTTTCCTTGACCGTCATATAATACAACAATATCTTTGGTATATTTTTATCCTCGACATCCTCTACACTTCTATCTTAGTTTTAAATCATCAGCTCTACACTCTCTCGGATATTATATTTAATCATATTTTTTTGATTCATGAGCAATCATATGTCTTCATTGGAAGCATAAAAAAAGCGCCCTACCGGCGCTTTTTCTTATCCTCTAACTTGCCAACTTCTCATTCACCAATTCCTGCACAACTTGAGCATCATAACCCGCATCAGTCAAGCGTTCCACTCGTTCCTGTCCATTGCCCCAATCACCTCGGATAACTGATAAGGCTATGTCACCTAGGTTGCTAGCTGCATCGACACATCCATTAGGATGATTAGCTCCCCCAGCTTCACTGCCAGTGGCTAGACTCCCAGCCCTCGCATCATAGCGAGGCCGGGCATAGCCTAGGATGCGCCAGTCGTCACTCGCATAATGGCGGCGAACAACCTGGTTGAGCCAGTTGCCCTCAATGGTATTGATGGTCTCGCTGTCGCCGTCCACACTTTCTACAATGCCGATGTGGGAGGCAGGGCCACCACCAAAATCGAAGAAAATCAGATCGCCGGCTTGAGGCCAGACATGCCCTAGCCAAATGCCCTGCTCTTGGCACCAGGTCAGATGGCGGGGTACGCCACATTCGCGCCCAATTAGGTGGGCGATACCGGCCTGGTCGCCCATGACAGTGACGAAGACATCGCACCAGTCGTCGCTGTAGGTCACGGCGTAACCGACCGGCAGAGGGTCGACAGCGTTGTAGGCATCAATGAGGGCCTGATGGGCGGGACTACCGCCTTGAACGCCTAGGTAGGCTTGAGCCTTGGAGAGAAATGCTTGGATTTGTGGCTTCATGGGTGGGTTCCTCCTTTGGATTAGATGGGATGGGATTGGAGTGCGGGATGGGTGGCTTAGGGCGTGAGCGGTTAGCCTAAGCGGACTTTGTCTTGGTCTTAGCCTTACGTCGGCCATAATGCCAGCCTTGGATGAGAGCCCCTAAGAAGACGCCGACTAGGTTGAGGGTGCCAACTAGGCGACGAGCCCAGGGTTCGGGCCAGGCATAGAGTTCACCCAGGCCTTGAACCAGGACGGCTAGCGCCGGAAGCAAAATGAGCGCCATCCATTGGATTGTCGTATAAGCCTTGCGACTAGTGGGAAGATGCATAATGAGTGCCTCGCTTTCTTTGCTTAGAGATAGAAGAGCCTGGGTGCGTCAGACCAGACTGTGGGCCCGCATGTCCTCTAGGCGCCCCAGACGTTGGCGGACGCGGGACAGGTCCTGAGCGACTGTTGTGACCTGAGTCTGGGTCGCGCCTAGGTCGGCTTGGGTGACCTGGAGCTGGGCTTGGGTGGTGGCAAGGTCTGATTGTGTGGCATGCAGGTTGGCTTGGGTGGTGACTAGGTCTGTTTGTGTGGTATGCAGGTTAGCTTGGGTCGTGACTAGGTCATTTTGCGTGGCATGCAGGTTGGCTTGGGTAGTGACTAGGTCATTTTGCGTGGTATGCAAGCTATCCTGAGTCGTCGCCAGGCTGGCTTGCGCGCCTTGCAGATTACTCTGCGTGCTAGCCAAGTCCGTCTGCATGCGCTCGATTCGAAGAATTAGCGTCTGGATCGCCGCAATCAGGCGCACCAACTTGCCCAGGAGGGTCGCGCCCGCGACTAGGCCGGACGCCAGCGTCGTAAGCTGTAGCCATGTCATGATGAAGGCTCCTTTCTGAAAGATGATGGGGTGGCTGAGTGGCGGGCGCCAGTCCATTGTTCTAGCTATCCATGGACTAGCTTGTCGCAAATCCAGCAAAATGCCCGGTTTTCGCCACCCAGAGACTGAGCCAGTCCACTGTTCCCCCTATCTATGGACTGGCTCGTAAGATACTAGGTGTCTCCGGCTGAGCCATGGCGCGTTGGAGACCCAATACGACGTGGCTCACCTCCAACACGACGTGGCGGGGGATTTTTCGCCCTTTTCTGAGCTAAAAGAGGGTGTCTTGCCGCAGCCATGTCGCGTTGGAAGCCCAATGCGACGTGGCACTCCACCAACGCGACGTGGCGGGCGCTTTTTTGCCCTTTTCTGAGCTAAAAGAGGGTGTCTTGCCGCAGCCATGTCGCGTTGGAAGCCCAATACGACGTGGCTCACTCCTAACACGGCGTGGCGGGCGCTTTTTCGACCTTTTTCGAGCTAAAAGAGGGTGACTTGCCTCAGCCACGTCGCGTTGAACGCCCAATGCGACGTGGCGCTCCTCCAACACGACGTGGCTGGGGATTTTCCGACCTTTTTCGAGATAAAAGAGGGTATCATGCCTCAACCACGTCGCGTTGGACTCCCAATGCGACGTGGCGGGGGCCCAACTCACCCTAAGCCTCAGCCTTATAGACTTCCTCTACGGTGCGGGTGACGTAGTTGGCGGTCTTCTCCTTGGCGAACTGGTCGACGGCGTCCTTGGTGAAGATGTCCTTGCCTACGATGGTGGCCATGGCGGCTTTGGCCTGGTCCTTAGTAATGTCTGCCTTGGCGTGGCGCAGGCTAATCTTCTTAGACTTGCCGTCTGCGGTCGCAAAGTTCATCTCAAAAGTCTTAATGGTTTTGTTAGCCATGATGGGTTCCTCCTAAATTATCTACTCTACTCTATAAGTCGACTAGTTGACGCTGAAGACCTCGGTCACCTGGGTCTCGGTAATAGGATGCTCAACCAGGGTGCCGATAGCGTCGCGCACGGACTTGATGTCCTCGGCGCTGGCGTTCTCTACCAGGTTGGGCATGGAGACATTCTCCGCCTTCTTATTCTCATCTAGGGACTTGAACTTGAGGATACCCTTAACATATGATCGTGCCATAATGAATCACTCCTTAAGATAGTTTCTTGTAACGTTACATACTTAAAAAGAATTAAGCCCCCGCCTTATGCCCAAGTCAGCAACAAAAATTTACTTTTCTGCAAAATAAAAACCCCCTCTGCGGGAGCTGGAGAAAAAGAGCTGAGCAAGGCGCTTAGGCCGACCAGTCGCTTGCTTGAAGAGTCTGGCGCAGGCACTTAAGCCGACCAGTCACTAGCTTGCAGGGTCTGGCGTAGGCGCTTGAGTCGGGCATAGTAGGTATTCTTACAGATGCCGAGCTCTTGGCATTTGGCCCTAAGCGAGAGTTGCTCGTTCTGGGCCACACAGAGGAAATGATAGTCTGCTGGCGACAAGACTTGCGACAGCAGCAGCGAGTTGACCAGGTCATCTAGAGGCGGGCGACCGGCACCAGCCTGTTCGGCAAAATGCAGAACCTTCTGATTGCCAATCAGGCCTTGCGCCTGACGTGTTCGTTTGGCTAGGAGTTGACCCAGATGCCAACTTAGGCCCCGCTGAGCATAGCCCACGAAGCGGAAGCGGTCAGACTCGCTGAGCGCGTCCCCATCGAAGTCGCGGGCTAGGCGGACAAGGTGTAGGTAAAGTTCATTGAAGTAATCGTCATAGTCTTGATCCTTAGCCATGAGATGGTATTGGTGCAAGACATGATGTAACAAGAGCCGGTAGCGGACCAGGAGTTGCTCCTGGTCCAAGGGATAATGGTCGGAAGTCATAGCTGTTCCCTCCTTAAACCTAGTCTAGGCGACGGCATGGAGTTGAGGCCGGGCTTGCGCCAAGTCCTTATAGGCTTGGTCCAGCTGAGCCTGTAAGTCAGCCGGGACTTGCCATTCCTTCCAGAAGCTGACAGCAGCTTCATAACGCTCCTGTGGCAGATGGCCATAGCTGGATAAGCTAAAATGACTGAGGAAGGCCAGGCGTGCCGTCCGATAGACTAGACGCACCAGTTCCGGACGCCGAGCTATTAGCAAAGCATCCTTGTCCCCTAGGCGTTGGTGGATCTCATGACGGCGCAAACGCGTTAGGGCATAAGTGGCTTCAGGTGACAGAGGTTGGCGTTCTAAGAGAGTCGTTAAAACTTGGAGATGGCTGTTAATCTGCCCCAGCAACTGGTGTTGAGCTTGGACTTGGGCTTCTAGGCTAGTCATTTGATTGTTCAATGTACTTGGTGTTGCTGTTTCCATGGTAGTTCCTCCTTATATTATGCAACGGCTTGATTTTCTTGTGTTGAGTTAGAGAAGTTAGTCTTAGGTTCGCTAGGGCCATAGCTTGCTTGTTGAGGCCGAGCTTGGCCATCAGCCCCCTCAGATGTCACATCTCGCCGGCCTACTGCTTGGGCTTGATGGATGCTGGCACGCATGGATTGGACCCAGTCATCTACTCGGTCAATCTGCTTGAGGTAATGGTCGACCATGACCTGATTCTGAATGGCCTTAAAGTCATCGATATAGCGCATAGGCGCCAGCTTAACTAGCAAGTGGTCAATCTCATGACTGAAGGCGATGATGCGATTAAGACCCTCCAAATCCGGAATGAAGGTCGTGGACCGATTAGCGAAATGCGATAAACCCTCCCGGAATCGCTTGAGATAGTGGTAGCGTTCCTCAATAGCCTGAAGGTCCTCCTGATACTTGGTATTAGCCTGCTTAAGCGACTCCCTTAGACGTTGGTTAGTTGCCTGCGCCTCAGCTAGCTTGGGAGCTAGTGGGTTGGACTTGAGATCTTGACTTGGGGTAAGCAAGTGAGTCTGAGTCTGGTTAGCTTGGTGCGTGGTATCGTCAAGTTGCTTGTCGGGCTTAGGCACTATAGCTTGAGGGCTGGTTGGAACCTGAGCCGTGATACCTGGATATTTCGGTGAACTAGCCTGACTCAATTCAGGTCTTGTGACATCTTGTGTCCCCTTTGCACCCTGTTGACAGTCAGCTTGTGGCACACTATCTCCTTGGAAACAAGACTCCAACTGCCCCGCCTTCAATAGACGCTTAACGGTCCGAAGTTCTAATTGAGACATTTGATGTAGGTACTTACGTTGGCCTGAAGGCAAGCTATAGACCTTCTGGCGATGTTCCTCGGGGATAGTTGCGATCAGATAGAGTAGTGATAAGCCTAGATGCTCGTAGCACTCCATCTTGGGCAGATTCTTGGCTATGTACATCATGCGATTGGCTTCTTCATAATCTATATAAAGCGTCTCAAGCCAAGGAAGAAAACTTCCCTCAGGCAACAAAAATAACTTAGCATAGTGTAAACGCCGGCCAACTTCCCAATAGGAGCGACTTAGCTGAACCGAATAAGCTAAGATCTGCTCCCTCACCTTGGATAAATCCAAGTTTTTTAAATCATCGAATTTCATGGTTTTTCTTCCTTCCAAATAGTTATAAACCCCTATGCAATAACATTATCTAATGTTTAATGTAATGTTCTTGATAGGTCACGATTTTTTAGCGTTTTTTGGTTAACCAGAAATTGAATATTTATATTGTGGCAATATAGTGAATTGTATTAAACTACGCCTCCTGATGTCATATGTCGAATTGAGTGTCTTGGGTATCGCCCATACTCACCCCTAAATGGCGCAAGATACCCATACAAGAGAAATAGAAAATCTCAAGTTGCTCTTCAACCGTCAGTTTCAAAAGCTAGACAGACCATAATGATGGTCTCAATGCTTAGACGTCCACAGCCATTGAAGATCCGAGAGACCGTAGCGGGCGAGCAATAGATTTTCTCTGCCAGCGCACGCTCGGTAATGCCTCTCCGCTTCAGCGCCTCATAGAGACGCTCATGATCGTATTGGTAGCTAATCTGAATTTGCTGCATCTCTCTCATAAAGTAACCCTCCTTTCTTATAGAATTTGTCTTGATATAGCAAAAAGACGACTTCTACCTAACTGCTTAACCATGGAGCCAAACGAGAGAGAGAATCCGCCTTAACTTACTATAGTTATATTATACGCCTGGAAATTCTAGAAAGAAAGCCCTTCACTAAATGATTTCATAATTTGCAACAAAATTCATTTTGAGCAATATTATAGTCTAGGGAATGGCTTATTGATGGGCTGTTGTCAATTGAAGAAGCAAATGAGGTTGTGCACATTACGGTGCGTTGTTGATGGATTATAGTAGCATAAGGGACGTCGGAGATATAGGGAATTTAGTAATAGCAAAAAGAACGCTAGCTAAGGCTAGCGTATCTGAACCTATATATTGTTTCATATAGGGTATTTGGCTTTGTATATCTCTAATCTGATTTTTAATCATCCGTTTGAATATTAGGTATCGGTCTGAACTATCAAATTTTTAGCAATTCTATAACCTAAACAGAAAATAACGATTATTGGTCGTAATTTTTTATAGTCGATCAACTCGTGTCTCCAAAAACGATATATCCTTAGATTACACTCGACTGGGGGTCGATAGGAACTTCAATTCTTCCTCTCGCAATAACTATCCCTTCATGAACAGCATAACACTCAACATAATGCAACCCTTTAAAATCCGTATTTTCATGCTTTCTAGCACTACCTTTTATTATCTGCCCTCGTTCACAGTTTCGCCTAATTGCCTCGTCCCCTACATTCCTTACTTTCCAGAAATATTCAACACCCTTAAGAGTACTAAGTGTATTCATATTTAATATGTAAAAATTCAAACTCTTTCTAGTATTTAGCCAAAATCCCTGACTTAGAAAGTGGCGCAATGTATTCTTTTCGAAATCCTTTTTGAGGTTATGTCACAATCTAACTCCAAATTATACTGTATGTGAATTGGAAACATATCCTCGATGAATTGTTCTTTAGGAGCTCTTATATTGGATAAAGAAGGGTCCGATTTAGCGAATTGCTTTCCGAATGTAGCTCTATAATCTTTGATAATATCACTTGAGCTTTTAAGCAGATTATATGTCTTTTTAGCCTTATCTACAAATTTTCCGTTATCATTATTTTTCTATCTGTTGATTGCTACCTAATGCTAGCCAGTAGCTTCTCTCCTTATTTTGCTTAGACAAATACTTAAATAAATTTGGTATGAGTTCCTCATAGTCAGAGTAACCAAATGAACTTATTCCTTCGTCTTCGAGATAGTCTGAAACCATTGTATCGATAAGTAGACCTTTAAATGCAAAACCATTTGTGTTTTTCCATTTTCTCAAAAGCATACAGAAATTTATAAAATGACCATTTGTTTCATCACTTAATCGACAACATTCAGTTATTTCAGGAGTTGGTTTTGTTATCTTCCAAGAACCACCGTTATTCGTGTTAGGATATTTGAAATCCCCATTATCTTGTTCGAAAGCTGGAACTAATTCAATTGTACCAGCTGGACAAGTTGTAAAAGTAATAGAAACTACTTGACCATCACCTTTTATTTTAGTTGACGGATAAATCTGAGCTATCACCTCTTTAACTTCTTGCAAAAGCTTAGATTGCCCATTTCCAGAATGCTTATTGAACCTATCATAGACTGTTTGAGGCAACTTAAAAATACAGTCGAAATCACTTGTCTTTGCAATGGCTGTTCCGCGGCCAACACTTCCAACAATATAACAGTTATCGCTCTCTATATCCTCTAAATCGTTATTAGGGTAGTACTCTCTATTTAGTTTCTTAGTAATTTTTTTTAATCGGTCTTGCCATTTATTAAATTCTCGTTCCTCAATGGGCAGCTCATCTTCACAAAAATCTCTAAAGTGCTTAACTAAACTCACACTATTCCTCCTCTAATATGTCCTTTAGATTGGTCGGTATTAAATATGTATAATCTTCCTCATAATCATTATCTCTTCTTAACTTCAGGAGCTCACTAGCTTTCCTAACCGCTTTTTGTGGAGCGTTAATAAGATCAGGCATTTTCTTATTGCGAGTTTCAACTATTTCATTAAATTCTGTCGCTACAGATTCAGAATTAGCTGTATTATAGGTTAAAATGTACAGCAAATGTGTAGCTTTTTTCTCTAAGCTTCCAGAATATATTTGCATCCCGTTTTGTTCTTTCACTAGCTCCCTCAAAGTCAAATTCTTTCCTTAGAGCGGTTAGAACGGTAACGCATATAGATGCTATTGCCGTCACGACTTTTGCCCAGTACTTATCACTCAACAAAATATAAATTAAGCCTGATGAAACAATAGCAGAAAGGATTAAAACCCCTACTCGAACCCATTTCGCATAGCTAGCCAGTATGTCTGAATATACAACTTGGATTTTATGAGTCCAAGAAACATTAACTATAAACTTTTTAATTTCTTCGTGAAGCTGCCTTTGTCTCTGTGACATGCTATTTATCTCTCCTTTAATCCTTCCTTGATCTTATCTTTTACCTACTCACCATATCTTTGGTTACTATTAGCGCAGAGAATTCCTCTACTGTCTCGTCAGACTTAGCTCTCAATGCATAGTTAGTCAAAATACCGGATACCTCTAGCTCTGTTCCCTTTTCTATTGGTTGATCAGACTTATGCTCGATTAGCACCAATTGAATCTTCTCCTCCGGGTATTTACCTAGAAAGAAATCTTCTTTCGACATATCTTTACGAGTACTACTGTAGTCTTCAATAATCTGGAAATCTTCAATTGGCTTATCTCCTAGATAGACAAGATAGGTGCCAAAATACTTGCCATCCATCTGTTTTTGAGGTGGACGCGCTATGTCAACCACTTTCCCTTTGATTGTTACATCACGTCCAATGATATCGAAGTCATCTTTCAATTGCGTTCCTTTTTTGTGCCCAAATAAGATTATTTCCTTGAGCTTCTCGTCTTCTAGCTTAATTAAGTCTTGAGTAAATTCTGAGAGTGTTCGATCTTTTAGATGCTCATCTATCCATTGTTTACTACGTTCTTCTATGGTCACTGATGATGGTGTTGCAGCAATAAATGACGTGCCTCCAACTACTAGGCTAGCGCTAATCAGGAAAGGTAAAAGGCAGCCAACTGTCGTTTTACGATAGATTTTGTTATATAGTGCTTTCCGAGGGTTGGTAAGCCACCCCCTCCCCTTGCGCCCATAGCCGGGAATCAAAGCTCTTTTAATTTTTCGCTTCATCGCGCCGCTTGTTCGGGCCGAGAGGCGTTTTTTTAAACTTGGTGCTCGTAAACCAAACTTCATACTTAAACTCCTAACATTCTCTTGGTATTTTTGGGTCGCATAAGTTACTGCCAACCTGTGCATTAATCCACTAACTCCATTATACGCTTGCCTTCTGTCTTCTCCAATAATGGCACAGTATTATTTTTTTAAACAATAGTTTATCTATTTTAGTGATTTGACCCTTCTTGCACCTATATGCGCTAAAAAGCACGCCATTCGCGACTTTGAGGGTTCTTCCTAAAGCTTTTTCAGCTTAAACCTAGCTTACATTTTGCGCCACGTCGTGTTGGACCTCCATCGCGACATGGCTGCCTTCAACACGACGTGGCGCCCCTTTTACACCAAAAACCACCCGCGCTATACGGGTGGTTACCTATCTTCTTTATCTTAACTCAAATGTCCAACCTGAGCTTAAAGCGCGCTTCATCAAAGCGGTATTCAGTTAAGAGGCGTGGGCCGCAGGAGTTGGAGCCGATGCCAGCCTGTCTATGATCTAGATGGAGGTAATAGACGCCCTCTTCCACTAGCTCATAAAATACTGTGACCTTAAAAATGTGCAAAGATATTCATGCAGCTCTATACTATTATTTTTTATTGTTGAAACGTTTTAATCCGTCATCTACAAAATCAATTCATCTAGTTTCTTACGTATTTTATATTCCTCACCACTTCCATTAGTCGGTAAGCGAAGTAACGTAATTCCTATCTTCCTCAAAATCGAATCTTTGATGGCATCTCTTTTAAGTTGTTCGGGACTATCCGCATGGAACTTAACTCCGTCAACTTCAATAGCAAGTATCGCTTTCTTAGAAGTACGGCCATAAATCAGAAAATCAATATGCGAGGACCCCGAAGCAACAAATTGCTGCTCTTTTGTACTTAACTTTGTCATTTGTAGTGGCGATACCAAATCACATAATAAATAATGAGACGCATAACCCATACTACTATATGCATCCTCACTCAGGATCTCATCCAACAATTGATCAGTTAATATCTCACTCTTCTCCGTAGCACTTCCTTTATAGTTGGCTAGAATAGTTTTCCACTCTTTTTCGTATTGCTTGTAAAGATAATCATAGATTGAGGTTACTTGACTCTCCTCCACAGTCAAATCATGATAGCGTATATAATCTGCTAGGTGAGTGATAGTTGAATCTTCGATTAGCTCATTTCCCGTCATGACCAAGATAAATCGTCTCTTAGCTCTAGATACCGCAACATTCACAAGTTTCTTGTCCGATACAAACTCATTATGATTGTCTACAACAGTGGAAAAAACGATATTATCTTCTTCCCTTCCTTGAAACTTGTGAACCGTGTCAATAGTATAATTATCTAGTTGCTCACTTTGGTGCCTATTATGTTTTCGGAAGGGAGATATTGTGCCTGTAGATTCAGGATTCAAGTTATATTTTCCAATAATTTCTTGTTTAAGAACATCGATTTGGCGCTGATTGTAGTTTTTTCGATTGTGGTTCCCCGGCACTGTCCGATAGGCTACCATCACATCGTTCTCACCTTTATCTTCCGTCATAATTACTAACTCTCCATTATAAAATTCTTGATTACAGAAATTAATGATTTTTCGGATGACATCGATAATGCTCCCTTAATAATTGTCGCGGTACTTGTGGCATAAGTCGCGCAATAGAATCAAGCAGACTCAACTTAGGTGAGTAGACATCCGATAACTTGGAATCCTCGAATATTGGTTCCCACTCTTTTAGCTGATTTTGAGTCACAATATTTGGTAATTGCTTACTGTCTCCTACTATGACCATGTTTCTAGCAGTTGACATAGCTTGAGCACCGGTCACAATATCTATCTGAGAAGCCTCATCCATAATCACATAATCAAAGCCTACCTCACCATGAATATTTGAGGCAGAAGAGAAAGTAGTACTTAAGACTATCGGAAAGCGTTGAAGGAAATGCTTAGATTTTGATTTATCCTGTGCAATGAAAGTCCCTTTAGAATAATGAACTTGTGGGTACTCTGAGTAGTTTCTTGCAACCACTCCTTTGAGATATAGCAAGGACTGTTCCTCTAACTCTGATAGAATCTCATCATGTTTAAGTTCGCTTAATTTCTGTTTAATATTTCTAACTCTTCTGCCAAGCTTTGACGTCGTTTTTGATAATAGTCGAGTTGAAGAGTAGGGATTAACTCATCCGGACTTTCGTTGTAGATTTCCCATTTCCAAATGCGATAACGTACCGTCCAAAGTAACTTAGTCCACAGACCGATAGCACCACTCGATGCTAGCCTGTGCCTATAGTTAACCAAAAAACTAAGAAGTTTTGATTCATTCAATTTACCTACTGCACCAGACTTTGCTTTGTTCGAAACCTCTCGCTCCAAGCGATAGTGTTTATATTCCACTTCTATCTGGCGTAACTCTTGTAAGATCTGTGCCTGTCGAGTAGATAGCTCAAAGATACGATGTATCTTGCGACTGCATCTTTGTACCCGTTCCAAACACTTCTGTTTTTGGTGGGTACTCAACTCCCATCCTTTGATTTTTTCTCTTAATGAGGTAAAGTCTCTTTTTCGTAGTTGCTCATGAAAAGTATCTTGATTTTCCTTACTTCCTAACATGGCCACAATGAAATCCAACTCATATTTCGGTTTGCCTAATTTTTCCTGTATATTACGAATAGCTTCATTATTATTTGAAACAACTTGTATTGTCTTTCCTTGGATAAGTAAATTTGCTATAATATTTAAGATTGTCTGGGTTTTCCCTGTACCTGGAGGACCTTGTATGATACTTACCTGATTATCTAGAGCATTGATAACTGCTTGATATTGACTAGCATTGCAACCAAAAGGGAAGAAATATACATCTGACCCTGAATAAGCACTAGGCTGCTTTAGTCCTAGATAAGTTGAGAGAACAGATTTTTTATACCGGTATCTAATATAATTATATCCCTTCCCTAGGGTGTAATCTCTGGTTGAATCAGCCTTCTCTATAAAGTGGTGCTCTGCTAACGAAATTAGATAGTCTAGTATCGGGGTACCTTTTAACCTTATCACTTTTTCTTTATAATCAACCATACTCTAACCGCCACCTATTTCAATAATATATTTTTAAAAATACCGCTCTTATCTGTAGAAATCAAGTCTTTTCGCTAATAAGAACTGCGGTAATTCCTCATTAATATGCTTGTTTAGAACCATAAAACTCCTCGTAAACCGCACGTATTCATCTCACTCATTTATTTTACTAGCCCCTAGCTTAGGCAAGCTGAGACGGGCTCCTAGACCCCTCTGCGGGTTGGGGCGCAGGCCGAGCCCGCAGGTCACTAAAAAAGCTATTAAGTGCAAGGTACAGACATTCAAGGGGGGATGGCTTATAATAGAAGTGTCCCCCTGAGTGACACACTACTTTCATTTCAGCCTAGAACCCCACCCACAAATTGGGAGGGATTCTTTACTTTTTAGGGGAACTACCAATAATGCTAGTGCTTTCCCTAATCCAAAAACAGAGCAATCCTCCTCTACCAGAAGATTGCTCTATTCTGTCTACATTGTATGATTCTACTAGTAATTGATAATGTTGAATATCTCTGCTTACTCTAAAATTGTAAACCCTAAGCTAGAACTATCTCTTAAGAACATTTGGACTGTCTCAAGAGAATATTCAGTCAAGTCCTTATCTTTTAATGCTAACTTCTTAATCAAGTCTGAAGTACAGGTGATAATGTCCACTCCTAGGAATCCGCTTGATAGATGTTGAAGGTCTCGCGCGGACTAGCCCATAATAACTCAACACCTTCTTTTTGACGACAAATAGCAAGAGCCTCTTGCATGATTGGCATTGGATCAACGCCTGTATCCGCAATACGTCCTGCAAAAACGGACACCACTGCTGGGGTACCACTCTTCAAGGCATCGACTATTTCTCGAACTTGGTCAATAGTGAAAATGGCGGTCACATTGACTTTGATTCCTTCTGCAGTCAATCTATCAATTAATGGAGCGGTAGACTCACCCTTAGAATTTGTGACCGGGATTTTGACGTAGACATTATCGCCTAAGGCTGCAATTCTCCGCGCTTCTTGCTCCATTCCTTCTAAATCATCTGCAAATACTTCGAATGATACAGGATAATCCGTAATCTCTTTTAAGACATCTTTAGCAAAACCAATATAGCTAGTAATTCCTGCTTTTTTCATTAAACTAGGGTTGGTTGTAAAACCTGTCACTAAGCCTGAATTTAAATCATGCAGCATCGTTTCCAAGACAGCGCCATCCGAAAATACTTTTATTGATAATGCTTTGCTCATGTGCCTATTCCTCCTCCGTTACATTATTCAATGCTTCCTTAGATTTGGTTAGAATAGATGGCAGAATCAACACAATTGCCAATACGGCAGCGACAACATAGATACCGACTGAACCGACAGACTCTCCTACGCGTCCTAATAAAATCCCAAAAATCCCAAAGTCAAAATCCCCAAAGGTCGTATTAGCAAAACCTAGTTGGCCTAAGACTGGTAATAGAGTAGCAGGCAGGAAGGCAAGGAATAAACCATTAACAAATGAGCCAATAACCGCACCTTTGCGCCCACCAGTTGCATTACCATATATACCTGCAGTTGCGCCACAGAAGAAGTGCGGCACCATGCCTGGGATAATTAAGACGCCGCCGATTGCGCCAAGAATAAACATGCCGATCAGGCCTCCTAGGAAGCTAAAGGCGAAACCGATAATAACGGCCGTTGGGGCATATGGGAAGAATACCGCACAGTCTACAGCAGGAACTGCATTCGGAATGATCTTGGTCGCAATACCTTGGAAGGCTGGAATCAAGTCTGCCAGAATCATACGTACACCAGAATAGACAATGGACACACCCACTGCAAATGTTAGACCACTAATAACTGCAAAGATAAATGGATTCTTACCTCCAGCTAGTTCTTGAACTGCCTGCGGGTTACGAACTAAACAAGCTACTACTCCGACTAGATAGAAGGCAACCATTACAATCCCCCGTAGAAATCGTGGTGTTTCTGAGGAAGCTCCATTTTTCAGAGATTTCTAATTCCTCAGTACTTCTGCTATCTTTACCTACTTTCTCTCCAATCCAAGCTGATAAATAGTAGCCAAGGCTTCCAAAATGCCCCATGGCAATTTCATCACCGTCTGTCACCTTGAGGGTGTATCGTTGTCCGATAGCTGGTGAAATTGCCGACCAAGCACCTAGGAAGAAGCCACCAACTAAGACAAGTGTTAGGCCTTTAAATCCGATGGCCCCTAACACTGCTGATAACAAGCAAGCCATGAAGAAGCTATGATGACCGGTTAAAAAGATATACTTAAAGCGTGTGAATCTTGCAAATAATAGGTTTAACACCAAACCCACAATTAAGATAGACATGGTTTCGACACCTAAAATTTGTTGCGCCACACTAGTAACAGCCTCGTTATTAGGCACAACCCCCGTGATGCCAAAACCTTCTTCAATTAATCTTGCTAAAGGCCCTAAGTTAGCCTGAATAACGCCAGCACCTGCCGCTAACATCAAATAACCTAAAACAGGCCCTAAGGTACCTGTTAAGACCTTATGTCCAGGCGTTTTTAAGGCTACCAAGCCAATAAAAGCAATTAAGCCCATTAAGAAAGCCGGTTCACTTAAGATGTTTTGTAAAAATGTCAAAATGCCATTCATTGTACTTCCTCCTTCTGTTAATGCTAGTTATATTATTGATTGACCATCTCTTTTAAGATTGGAACAAGTTCCGTTTCAATTTTCTTGCGATTGGTATAACTTGGCACAAGGCAAACTTTCGTACCTTCTGGGAATATATCTTTAAATTCCTTTACGGTTACATACAAATCTGCATTCTTACCAACTGCTGCATTGGAATCGCATGATTCCACATCTACGTCAATCCCTAGATCCTTAGCAATCGTTTCTACCTTGAAACGTAGTAATAAACTACTACCAATACCATTACCACAAACAGTGACTACCTTAATCAAGTTACTCTCCTCCTTCCTCTATGATTTTGTCAATAATAGCCAATATTTCCCTTGGGTCAGAAGCTGCAATTAAGGAATCAATTGCCTCTTCATCATCTAAAATCAAGGCCAACTCTTGTAAGGCTCTTAAGTGCGCAGTTGAATCTACTGCAGCTAAGACAAAGATTAATTGAACCTTCTTGTCATCATCATCATCTTCAGAGAAATCGACAGGTTCTTTTACTTGCAATAAACTAATGCCTAGTTGATGCACACCTGAATCAGGAGATGCATGAGGTACAGCTACTTTAGGCGCCAAGACAATATAAGGTCCTGTTTCATTAATGGACGCTATCATGGCCTGAATATAGGATTCTTCAATATAGCCATGGGTAAGCAGTGGCTGAGCCGCAAGATCAACGGCTTCTTGCCAATTACTCACACTGTCTACTTGTTGAATCAATTCTTCTTTTAATAAATCAGTCAAAGAATCACCTCCTAATAATTGTTGATTGTTTTGAGCAAAAAGATAATGGATTAACTCATTTTTTAAGCCTTCTTCATTCTTGATAGTGGTATATTTGGCCACAATCCCCATCAATTCGTCTATCGATACCACATCCTCTTTTTCCAGGTGCAAGTATTCATACACCCTTCGTTTTAAGAGAATTTTCTCAATAGAAGTCATTAAGGGCTTAACTAGGAAGACCTTGTCTTGACTTTCTATATGAGTGGTTGAAAAAATAACTTGAACATCATCCCTCTCCATATTATCTACAGTCTTAAAATGACTCCTTGAGATTGACTGGAATTCCATCCTTGGAAATATTTTCTCCAATTCGGATTGCAGTATCAATGATGTACTGACCCCGTTGGGGCAGACGATCATTGCCCTTAAATCCTTCGTTTCTCTATGCTTGACTTGGGATTGTAAATACCCACCAAAATGTATAGTGAAGTAGGCAACTTCGTCGCTAGATAATTGCTTGCTGTCATCTCTTCTAGCGGTTTTAAACTACGTCTAATTAATTCGTATAGCGAACCATATTCTCTCTTGATCTGATGGGTTAAGGGATTATGCAAAGAAATATTGAACAAGAGACGATAATAAGAGGGATACAAGTGGGCATATAAGTTCTTCCTGAAGGGAATCCCCATCGGGAACTCAAGCCCCGTATTGGCTTTTACTTGTTTGATAATTTCGTCCATAATCTGCACTACTGTCGGATCAGGGTTTAAATCCAAGTTGCCTTGTAGGCATCCTGCTAGTCGTGACAGAATATAATCTCTTTCTTTAGCTAGCCTCGGATATTCATCTTCAAGTTCCTCCACTAGCTTCAATAAGGCTGTTTCCTTAATATTACGGTAGTCCTCTTGCTTTACTTGATAATCGCCTTCAATCTCGATTTCATTCAGAATAGCCATCACGAGCGAAACTATTTTCACGTTTTCGAAAATAAAGGTAAGCTGATATTTTTCACTCAGCATTCGGATTTGAGAGAAGATGGCTGCGTCCTTAGTTGCTATGCGACATTCCTTGAGCACATAATCTAAGATAAATCGTCCACTCTCTAGACGCATTAACTTCTCAATCGTGCGCTCTAGTAATTGCCTTAGCTGACTTCCTGTGCCTTCCAAATAATAGCCCTCACTACGCGTGTATTGTAATGAGATTGATTGATTTTTTAGCAATTCCCGAATATCTTTCAAATCAGCTACCACTGAGTTTTTGCTCATTCGCAACAAGTCTTGCAAATGGTAGTTGGATATGTAGTCTGGATACAACAGCAAATAGAGAATAATCATATCCAGCCGTTCATGTTGAAAAATATAGGATCTACTGCTTATATCTACATGACCTAGTAGCTCACCGCTTGAAATAGCGGGTACTCTGATTAGGTCATTCTCAATTCTTATGTTTGGAAGTAATAAGTGACTCAGCGCTTCATTGATTCTCAGAATATCTGAAAGGATGCTTCTCCTACTACTATTGGACAAATTCTCTAACTCCCCAATTGAAGAATTAGTATAATTCAGGAAAAATTGGTATTTCTTTATGAGCTCATTTGTAAACACGTTCTCCCTCCTATCTCTATTATACTTAGGCTTTCTCTCGCCTTAAACAGCCTTTGAGCACAATCTCATGCCTAATCTATAACAGCAAATTGTGCTCAGTGTATCCCCTTTCATTCAGGGTGTGTCTTGGCCTACTTTTAAGCCAAAAAGGCCCTGTAGGTGTCTAAACAGAAAAAGCCAGATAATCCCTAGCACAATGTAATGGTCCGAAAAACATTGAAAATGGAGATTAATCTGACTTATCTCAATTTTAACCTAAAAGTTGAATAATTAACAGTGGGAGATTGAGTTAGTGGCATAAATATGTTAATAATGTCTTAAAATATGCCCTACAACAGCTTCAGCTTAAACCAAGATTACATTTTGAACCACGTCTTGTTGGACTCCCAACGCGACTTCGCACACCGCCAATACGACATGGCTCTCGCTTTTCCTATCTTTTTCCATCAAAATGCTAGCTTCCTAGTTGAGCCACGTCGCGTTGGACTTCCAACGCGACATCGCCACCTCCCAATACGACGTGGTTCTCGCTTTTTCCCTCTTTTGCCTCAAAATGCCCACTTCCTAGTTGAGCCACGTCGCGTTGGTCCTCCAACGCGACATCGCACACCTTCCAATACGACGTGGTCTCGCTTTTTCCTATCTTTTTGCCTCAAATTACCCGCTTCCTTGTCCAGCCACGTCGCGTTGGGCCTCCAACGCGACATGGCTGCCTTCCAACACGACGTGGCGCCCCTTTTTACACCAAAAAACCACCCGCGCTATACGGGTGGCTGCTTATCTTCTTTATCTTAGCTCAAATGTCCAATCTAGTTTAAAACTTGATTCATCAAAGCGGTGTTCTGGCAAGAGGCGCGGACCACAGGAGTTGGAGCCAATACCTGCCTGTCTATAATCTAGATGGAGGTAATAGATGCCCTCTTCCACTAGTTCGTCTCGATGGCGCGCCTGACTTAGTTGGCGTGTTGAATATGGCGAAAGGTTGAAGGATAGGGAATGAGACGAAGCCACACTCAGTTCTAACGATCCTTGTTGGACTGCTAGCTTGGACACTTGGTGGGCGCCATTCTCTTGCGGGGTTACATAAGGTTCGTACAAGTCTTGGGCAGACTGTTCGAAGTGGCCCCAATAACTACTGTGATGCTTGTCCACATAATTCTCATAAGGTCCATAACCAATATAGGAAACTCGGTCTGCCTCCACCATCGATAGGACTAAGCCAAAGCGTGGCAATTCCACCATTTCCTTAGGTCGCTGCCCTTCCAGGCTCAACTTCAGGCGACCCTCTTGATCTAAGCACCAATGCCCTTGGAAACTAAGGGCTGGCTGACGGCCAACTCCTGCAATAACCGCTTCAAAGTGCAGGCAGACTTGGTGATTGATGGTCTCAGCCCGTAGGCTATGCACCCGAACCTGACTGTGGTCATAGTTTGCCTGGCGCCATTCTGCCACAATCACTCGGTCATTGTCCGTTGGCGCCCGCCAGATGGTCCAGTCACCCGGGCCTGCTAAGATTTCTTCTTTCCCAGACCGCCATGAGCTTGGGGCGGCATTGGCCTTACTGAAGGTCACTGCCTGATTCCGCCAATGCATGGTGAAATCCGTAAGGGTCTCGGTCAGCCAAGGCGTCTCAGGCTCTTGACCTAGCAATCTAGCTTGTGGCCATTCAATGTCCCGCAAGCGCACTTGGTCTTGGCCCAAGCAGACTTCGTCTCCTTGGCGCAAATAGCGTAAGCGAATATGAGACATTTGGGTCAAGTCCCAGTCCTTAGGCAGGAAGACGGTCGCGTCTTGGCCTGGCTCAGCCTGCCAGTCAGTGACTGTCACCCCAGCTAGGGGCTGACCGGCTACATCATAAGGGGTCATTTCCAGGCAGACTTGGTCTTCTAGTTTGGTGAAGTAATAATGATGGCGGAAGGTCAGATACCCTCCCTCTAGATCACTCTCTACTAAGCGAACTGGCCGATGGATTTGAGCATATTCGAGTGCCCCGGTATGTGGCCGACGATCCGGATACATCAGGCCATCCATACAGAAGTTGCCAGCATGAGGGTACTCACCGTGATCCCCACCATAGCGGTAAACCGGCAGGCTTGGTTCCAAGCACCTTGATTGGCCACGCCTTGGAGTTCGATGGCGTGGTCCGCCCACTCCCAGACAAAGGCTCCAATAAATTCTGGGTGGCGCATCATACAATCATAGTAATGAGCCAAATCGCCTGGCCCATTCCCCATGGCATGCGCATATTCACAGAGGATGAAAGGCCGATCCAATGGCGCATAGGCGCCCCCTTCATGGAAATAGGTGGCCTCGATTTCTTCGACGCTAGGGTACATACGGCTCCAAACATCCAAATACTGGGTGTCATAGGTGACATCAGGCTTATGATACCAGTAGGCTTCATAGTGGAGCGGCCGGCTTGGGTCTTTCTGTCTGGCAGCTTGCAACATGGCTTCAATGTTAGGGCCATAACCGGACTCATTCCCAGCTGACCACATAATAATGGAGCTGAAGTTCTTGAGGGCTCGAACATTGGCCATCATGCGCGCTAGGCAGGCCTGCTTGAAGCGGTCATCGTAAGCTAGTAGGTTATAGTTGTCGTTCCCGCCCATGCCATAGAGATCCACGACCCCATGACATTCTAAGTCTGTCTCGCTAATGACATAAAAACCAAGCTGGTCACAGAGCTCATAGAATTCTGGTGACTTAGGATAGTGGGCGGTTCGCACAGCATTAAAGTTCAGGTCCTTCATAAGAAGCAAGTCTTGACGTTGACGCTCCAGGGTCACCGTCGCCCCCGTATCCGGCCAAGAGTCATGGTGGTTGACACCCAAGAGCTTAAGTGGCTGATGATTGATATAGAGGCAATTGTCTTGGATAGCTAGCTGACGAATCCCTACCTGGTGGCGGTAGTACTCCCCCCCTACCTGCCAGTAAAGACTGTAGAGATGTGGGGCCTCTGAGGACCAGATCTGAGGGTTGGGAATTTCGATTTGCCAGTCTTGCTGTCCTAGGGGAAGACTGCCCGCTCCCACTAAGCCTCCATCAGGGGCATAGAGCTCATAGTGACCTTGCCCCAAGCCCGCTGTGGCCGCGACAGACAATCCTAAGTAGCCAGTCTGACTATCAGATGATAGCTGGGTCGTGAGACTGAAATCCAACATACGTGTCGGCTGCCGCTTAAGTAGGTAGACATCGCGGAAAATCCCACTATTACGGAACTTATCCTGGTCTTCCAGATAGGTCCCGTCAGACCACTTTAAGCACTAAGACGCTTAGACGGTTGCTGCCGGCTACCAGATAGTCGCTGATATCGAAGATGGAAGTCGCATGGGATATTTGGTCATAGCCCACAAAATGCCCATTGACCCAAACATAGAAGGCCGAGTCCACCCCTTCAAAGACTAGTTCATAGCGAGTCGCTTCAGTCCAATCCCCTAAGTCTAGCTGACGTTGATAGAGTCCCGCCGGATTGTCATAAGGCACATAGGGTGGATCATAGGGAATCGGGAATTCTGTGTTGGAATATTGAATCTGGTCATAGCCCTGCATTTGCCAACAGCTGGGCACCGGAATTTGGTCCCAGTCCAAGCCTTGATCTTGCTCCCAGTAAGGGGCCTCAATCGTTCGCACATTAGGGAAATACTTAAAGTTCCAGATGCCATTCAAGTCAAGATAAGAGGAAGAGTCCCGCCGATTCTTGGCCTGCTTAGCCTGGTCCCAACTCGCATAGGGAATGGTGTAGGCCCGTTGGTCTAGGGCACCTAGACTGACTAATTGAGGGTCTTCAAAATATGGATGGATTAACATGCTTGAGCTCCTTTCCCTATTTGACAGAACCTAACATACCTGCAACGAAGTGACGTTGTAGGATGAAGAAAATCGCAATCGTTGGCAGGGTCGCAATACTAATCGCCGTCATCATAAGACCGAAATCTGGCGAATAAGAGGACCCTAAGTTGGAAATCAAGAGAGGGACGGTCTGTTTGTCAGGCGTCTGCAAGACAATCAAGGGCCAGAGATAGTTGTTCCAGCTAGACATGAAGACAATAATCCCTGCCGCGGCATAGGTATTCTTCATAGTCGGCATGAAGATTCGGACGAAGCAACCTAGCTCAGATAAGCCGTCAATTCGCCCTGCTTCTAACAATTCCTTGGAGAACATCTTGGTATTCTGTCTGAAGTAGAAGATGAGGAAGGCCGTCGCCACAAATGGCAAATAGACGGAAGCGTAGGAGTTAATCCCAATGGCTGAGCTAACTGAAGACAGTTGGCTGAAGAAGCGGAAGAGCGGGATAATGATGGCCGCAAATGGCAGCATCATGGAAATCAAGAGGATATTGAAGACAATGTCCTTGGCCCGGGAACGATAGACTTCAAAGCCATAGCCTGCTACTGACCCTACCAAGAGGGCTAGGACGGTCTGCCAGAGGGCCACAATGGCAGAGTTAATTAAGGCGCCCCGCATCTGGGTCTGGCTGAATAAATTAGTCAGATTCTGCCACAAGGCATTGCCCGGTAGGAGCCGACCGTTAGTAACATCTAGACTAGTATTGGTCGCACTAACCAAGAGGAAGTAGAAGGGGAAGGCAAAGATGATGGAGGCTAATCCCAAGAAGAGGTAAGACCCAAGATGTTTAGTTCTTTTCATGTTGATTCCCCACCTTTAGCTGAATAATTGAGAAGATAACCACCAGGAAGACAATGGCATAGGAGACCGCGGCCGCATAACCGAAGTCGGGTGTGAACTTGAAGCTAATATTGTAGATATACTGGGAGATAGTCAGGGTGGCATTCCCTGGCCCACCCTTGGTCAAGTTCATGGGCTCGTCGAAGAGTTGCAGGGTCCCGATGGTAGACGTAATTGAAGTGAAGAGAATGACCGGTCTTAAGAGGGGGACGGTCACGCTGAAGAAGGTCCGCCATTTAGAGGCCCCGTCGACATCCGCTGCTTCATAGATTTGTGGGTCGATATTTTGCAGGGCAGCCAGGAAGAAGATCATATTATAGCCTGTCCAACGCCAAGTAATGGCAATAATGACCAGGACCTTAGCCCAGACCGGATGAGATAGCCACATAATGGGCTCACTGACAATGTGTAAATTCACCAAGAGCTGATTGACAATGCCCTCATTCCCGAACAAATACTTGAAGATCAGGGAATAGGCAACCAGCGAGGTGACACAGGGCAGGAAGACGAGGGTCCGGAAGACGCCCCGCCATTTGAGGGTCTTCTGATTGAGCAAGACCGAGAAGAAGATGGCCAGGATGACCATGAGTGGCACTTGGAAAACAAGAAAAATCAGTGTGTTGCCAAGGGCTGTCAAGAAGACCGGGTCACTGAGTAAGCGTTGATAGTTGGCTAGACCGACGAATTTGAGTTGGTTCCCCTTCCCTGCTGATAGGGACAAGAGGAAGGTCTGTACCATCGGATAGAAGTAAAAGAGGCCAATCAAGAGGGTGGGCACCACGATAAAGCACCAACCCAGGATCTTGGTTCGGGCGAAGTGATTGAGTTTGAACATCCTACCTACCTCCTTAAATAGAAGAGGCAACAAGTCTGTAGGGATGCCTTGTTGCCTCTGGATGTCATTATTGAATTTGATTCTCTGCTTGTTGTTGGGCTTCAGTCAGCACTTGGTCTAGGTCTGCACCATTGAGGTATTGGTTGAAGGCATCCACAACAATACTTTCCATAGCGTAAGTATGTTCCCCGTAGTTAACGGCAGGAATCTTAGTAGACCATTCAGCGAAGTCCTTATAAATCTTCTGATTACCGAAGTATGGTACCGCTTGGTCATAGGCATCCGTCTTAAGGAGTGGTTGATAGGTCCCTAAGGCACCGACTTCCTTCATAATACGGCGGTAGAATTCTTCGCTAGAGCCGAAGGTCTTGCCTAGGAAATCAGCAGCCGCTTCCTTGCCCTTAACATTGAGGACATAGAAGGAAGACCCACCTAAGTTAGAGGCATTGACTGAGCCTGCCACATTTTGACGAGGCCAAGGCACTACCACCCATTGGCCAGATTGGCTAGCTTCAGCTGTCACAGATGGTGTAATCCAGTTACCCTGTGGCACAGTCGCAACAGTGCCTTTGTTGAAGGCTTGCAGCATTTGGCTCCAGTCATTGTGGACATTAAGCAAGCCCGCATCATTCATGGATTTGAGGGTACGGAAGGCTTCCTTAAGGGCTTCATTGTCCTTGAGGTTAGGTGCCTTGCCATCTTCCGTCGTATACCAGCTACCGCTAGCATTAATCATGGCCCGGACTAGGCCTAGGTCTTTGAAGTCAACGGAAAGGAGTTTGGTCCCTGTCTTATCGTAGATATCTTGACCAATCTTTTGGAGTTGGTCCCAAGTGATGTTTTGCAGTTCTTCCACCTTGTGACCAGACTGTTCTAAGAGGTCCTTGCGGACATAGAGGCCAGTCACCCCAGTATCAAAAGGCACCGCATAGTGGGTATCCCCAATAGAAGTAGCTGCCACCTTATATGGTGCGAAGTCTTCTGCCTTAAAGAAATCAGAGAGTGGGAAGAAGCTATCTGGGTAAGCAGCTAGGAAGCTCTTAGCCCGGTAGTCTTCAATCAGGACGATTTGTGGTAAGCCATCGGTCACCCCAGAGCTGAGGGCTGTATTCAACTTCTGCACAATATCATCTTGCGCGTTCTCAACGATATTGAGCTTGAAGTCTGGGTGGTCTTTCTGATAGAGTTCTTGAGCGATTTCTAGAGCCTTAATGTTGAACTTAGGGTCCCAGGCCCAGACCGATACCTCATCCGCAGCATGTGCGGTATGGCGTGGAGCGACTAGAAACGTGGTAAAAGTTGTCAAAAGCACCGTCAAGGTCATCATGATACGTGTAAACTTCTTCATCTTTCGTTAATCCTCCTCAATAATTGGGCGCCTTAGCCGACACACCTCGAGTCTGGTCAACCAGGCACCTGAAATGGTAACGCTTTATATTTACAGTGTATAGTCTTTTGGTTTTACAAGATATAGTGAAAGCGTTAAACTTTATGTCATTTTGTTGCAACATGTCTCTGCTATAATAGGAGTAAGGAGGCGAGACCTATGCGACAATTATGGCAACATTTCGACTATGGACTGACGGATCTGCAGTTTGACGAGTGTGGCATCCAGCAGTTCGAACCCTATCAGGTCTACCAATACACCGTCTATCAACCCTACATTATTCACTGGATTGCCTCAGGCAAAGGCAGCCTAGAAGTCGACAACCACTGTTACCCCCTGACTGCCAATCAAGGCTTCATTCTCAGACGCGGTCAGCAAGTCAAATACTATGCCGATGGCAAGGAACCCTGGCGCAACTACTGGATTGGCTTTAGTGGCCAACGTTTGGAAGATTTCCTGCAATTTACCCAGTTGGCTGATGCCCACTGTATTCAGTTCAAGAATGAGGGGCAGTGCCAGGCCATCATTCAAGATATCTGCCACTATAGCCTGTCCCAGACTCAGGATGCTAATACCTTCTATTGGCAAATGATGAAGGTCTTCGACTTCCTCTACCATGCCCATCTAGAGCTAGTCAGCCTGTCAGCCCCCCGCCAGCAAAGTAACTCTTCGCCCGCAGAGGTAGCCGCCGCCTACATCTACGCCAACTATGCTCGTCCCATAACAGTTGAGTCTATTGCCCAGTATATCGGTATGAGTCGCAGCGCCCTCTTCCGCCTATTCCGTCAACATTATCACCAGTCGCCCAAGCAATTTCTGATGGAAACCCGCCTGCGTCAGGCTAGGCAACTCCTGGTTGAAAGCCAAGACTCTATTAAGACCATTGCCGCTAGCGTCGGCTACTCTGATCAGCTGGTCTTCTCCAAAATCTTCAAAAAAACCTTCGGCCTCAGCCCCAGCGACTACCGCGACTGCGCCGGCGAGCCAGATTATACGGGGAAAGGATGAAGGTTGGGCTAGTTTGGCGGCTTTTCACAGGCTTCTGGCTGAGCTAGTGGTCCACTTTAAAGAGTGGACCACTAGCTAACTGAGTTTTGGCCTTTTTATGCCTTTTTCCAGGTTTCCGGCCGAGCCAGTGGTCCACTTTAAAGAGTGGACCACTGGCTAACTTAGTTTTGGCCTTTTTGGGGCTTTTTCCAGGCTCCCGGCCGAGCCAGTGGTCCACTTTAAAGAGTGGACCACTAGCTAACTGCGCTTTAGCCTTTTTGATGCCTTTTTCTAGGTTTCTGGCCGAGCCAGTGGTCCACTTTAAAGAGTGGACCACTAGCTAACTGCGCTTTAGCCTTTTTGATGCCTTTTTCTAGGTTTCTGGCCGAGCCAGTGGTCCACTTTAAAGAGTGGACCACTGGCTCAGAAAATACCGTCCCCTTAAAAATGCGTAAAAAAAAGCCAGGTAATCTCTAGTACAATGTAGTTGTCCGACAACATTGAAAGAGGAGATTACCATGACTTACCTTAATTTTAACCTAAATCTGGGAGAATGAACAGGGGGAATTTGAATCCCTAACCAAAAGTATTCTTAAAGAAAATAGCAAAGCTTTCTTTCCCGAGAAAGAGATTTGACTTCTTCCAAACCTGTACAGTATAATAAACATAGAAGGAGTCGAGTTAACCCTCGACTCCCATGCAGAGCCGTATAAGACGGTGATGCGGTTTTGACTAGAAATAGCCGTCCCGCGGTTCAAAGTGGGGACGGCTATTTTTTGTCGTGTTTATTAAGGTTCTTGAGGCATAGGGATATAGACCCTCTTCAGCGGAATTAGTTGCTGGTAGCGTGGACTCAAGTTAGGGTAATGCTTTACAAGCAAATCCACCATCTCAGTTCCATTAATCCCACGTATAATTGGCGTGTTATCCAAATACTTTTGAGCATTCTTTGTATAGCTAGATAGCGTTACGAAAAGGCCATAATCTCCTTCTTTCATGGCACCTTTGAGGGATTGTATGGTTGCTTCCTTGATGGGGCTATCTTGACTTTTGACTTGAACAAGAATTCGCGGAGGCAACTCATCCTTGTAGGCGGTGATATCAATTCCACTATCTCCACCTTGCGCAGAAACCGTCGTCCGGTAACCCATGGCATTCAGCAAATCAGCCACCAACCCTTCCAATGCATAGCCTTTAAGATGTCGGCTTAGCTGTTTAAGCACGAAGTCTCGGGTAGCTTCCTGGATCTCCTCAGCATTAGCCATCACAACTTCCATTTCAGAATCTGGAGCTTCTTATCCCTTTTGAATTCCTTGTCAATTGCACTTAGAAACTCATCAACATTATTCTTCACTGAGAAAAAGGGCATGACAGATCCAACTTCATAGAGGGCTCCTTGGGAAAAATCTGTGCGATCAAGGTGCTTAAGCCATTTGACACGACGCTGTTGAGCGTACTGGATGGCATCCGGCTGATAGGTATAGTTTCCTTCAATTACACCAATATTTATCTTACGATTGGACTTAGATGGATAAATTACATAGTCACCTACTTCTACTTCGCAGACGAAACGATACATCATGCCGGCAGCACTGGCGACGCTCCCCTTTTTGACATTCGGAAAGATAGAACTAAAAGCTTCCTTGAATGCCTCGCGGGTTCGTGACAAACGGCTTTAGATCCCCATCTCCTTCCAACCAATTGCAATCACCTTTTGATGCAAAAATAGACTTTCATCTTTAGTATGAATGCCCCATACGCGTTTTTCTAAATTCGTTGACACGGCTGATGCCTCCTAATTGCGTCCTGACGGCGCAGTCTCTTATACATAGAATATGTCTCTCACCAACATTATATCATAGTGAAGCGCAAGATTGCACTATTGCTCACGAGATATCCAAAAACTGATTAGAACTAGGGCTATGAGAGTTGGTCATTTGATACAGGTTATTGTATTGCTAGCTAGAGTTAATAAAACATCTTTATCCCAGTATACTTTAGCAATATTTAATAATATATAATTAATAACTAGAATATGCCAATCGTTATCCTATCCACACTTCTATTCTTTCCAAAGCCCATATAAAGGTCCTAGATATATTACATATAGCTTTTTACAAGTCAGTAGGATCCATTTCGAAGCAGTGTTTTGGATTTCGTTTGCATTCAAGTACGGGGATTTTCGCTGTATGTTCGCCGACTAATTTATTGTAGTACTTCATCTCCCCACCACATATAGGACAACTTTTAGGTTTAATTTTTTCAATCGTAATTTTTCCATCTAACCCACTTATGGCATAGTTGAATAATATCGGATGTCTCGTTTGCTTTTTAGCAATCCTTTTTAAACATACCACAGCTATCCACAATAAAGATAGAATCATGAAGGAGACAAAATAGAGACCTACAGTATTAGATTCCGCACCTTTTCTAGCAAATAATTTTATCGAATTTAATGCGTTTTCAAATATCTTATAAAAAGAGACCGCATCAAGAATAGGCAATATGAAACTCAACCACGTTAAAATCGCCATTGTTATGGGGCTTCTCCATAAAGGTTCTACCTCATACTCAGCATTTTTTACTTTGGAATCTGACAGATAATTATTATTTCCGGCAACAATATTTGTTGGACCATAAAACGTGTTCCCTGATACATTGTTATTGTTGTTAGTCTCATCATTCATATTATTCATCTCCCTAACATCACTGACACAAGATAACTGTAGGCTTTTATTATTTTTTCCTTCATAACATCATATTAACGCCATCCTCACCCAACACTCTAACTCAAGCCAGCCAATAAGCGCATGACTAAATCTACATCCTGATTCTCAAGTTCCTGAATAATGTGTAAATAGGTCTTCTGTGTCGTCGTCATACTCGAATGTCCTAGTCGACGGGCCACACTAGCAATCGAAACCCCTGCAAATAAAAGCAAGGAAGCATGTGTATGCCGCAAGCCATGTATCGAAATCACCGGGATCCCTAAGGCCTGGCAATGCCGCGCCAAAACATGGTTAACAGTGGAGTTAAAGACCTTCCCACGTACGAAAAGCGGCTGAGTATCCTCAATTCCTTTCACCAATTCCGAGAACTGTACTACCGTCTGCCAATCTATCTTGATCTTCCGAACAGATGAAGGGTTCTTGGTTGGCGAAAAACCACCCTGACCTTTGTAGTCCCATGTTTTGTTAATGCTTAATATCTGATGGCTAAAATCAAAATCCTTAGGTGTAATCGCTAAGGCCTCCGAGAAGCGCATCCCCGTCTTAGCTATCAGCAGAATCAGCCAATCCCAGTTTAAGCTCTCACCCAAATTCAAATGCGTAAGCAATAAGTGTAGCTCGAACTGATTCAAGTATTTAGGCTTTTTGGGCTTAGCTACTTGTCCCTTAATAATGGCCTTACGAGTAGGATCCCGCTCTATCAGTCCCTCATCCACAGCATCCAAGATAGACGCCTTCAATTGGTGATGGAAATCCATGGTGGACTGCTTCTCATGACAGGCTGCATAGTCATTCAATAATTGTTGATAGGCCATGCGATCCAAATCCTTCACTTGCAAGGTCGGTAGCAGTCGGCGTAGCCACGATTGGGTCATCCGATACTTCTGCATCGTCACCTCACGAATGGCTCCCTCCTTATACATGCCAATCCAACGCTCATAGTAGTGATGAAACAACTCTGTCTTATCATATTGAACTAACATACTCACATCTCCTCATCCAGTTCAACACGAGGATGGCGCACGCTGATGAAGAGAGATGAGGGAGTCGATTTTTACAAAAAACTTCCCCATAAGAGTTTGCTCATCTGCATTTGGAGAATAAATCTCAGAAGACTTTATATCGCTAGAATTTATACTGTCGAATGTAGACCCTGTACTAAGTTTATCCCAATAGCCTTCTAACTTCATCTTGCCAAGCAATTGAAAAATAAACTCGTTACCTTTAATTGATGCAACTCCTCTACCTATTACGACATCATAGTCTGTTTTCCCGACATCACCAACAGGTGCTCGTACGCTAAGTATTAAATCTCCTTTATGCGCCTTTTTAGTTACTTGGGTTGTCCACACTCTTGGAAATACTCGGCCATCTTTCATATCTGAGTTTCCTTGGACAAGAATATAATCTTCAGGATTATCTGTGTAATTCGAGCTATTGGGAGATTGCCCCATAGTGACATCAACTACTTCCCCCAACTTCCGCTGTTCCCAAGCGGGAGTCGAGACCACATCACCAAATAAAACGAGAATTTAAATAAGATCTTCAGAATTATAGGTTATATAGCCTTCGTAATGATAGCTTGCATCCAAGCCTTTCATAAAGACCTCTCGGCTATTAACTTGATCCGTGAAGTGACTGCCCCAGAAGATGTTTAATTTCGATGTCTTTGATTGGACTCCGTTCCATTGCTAGCAGATAATCTCCCTTATCAACACGGTTCCAGTCCACTACTTTACTCAAGCTGTGCTTAAACATGTGATCTAGCCAAATCCGAGCACTGCGTCCATTCCCTTCACGGAATGGATGAGCTGCATTCATTTCAACATACTTCTCTACAATCTCGTCAAAAGTACTATGAGGCATTTGGTCGATATGCTCCAAGGAACTTTTCAGGTACATAACTAGCGCAAATCTAAAGTTGCCTTTTGGCTATGTTCTCCTTACGAATCTTTCCAACAAATTCATAAATATCGCTAAAGAGATGATGATGGATAAAAGGCCAAGGTCTCAAAGGTACCAATAGTTTTTCCCTGAAGAAGGTCATCAGTAAATAATTCGATTGCCTTAGTTTTACTAATACGTTCCTCTTCTCGAGCCAACTCAGCTGACTCAGTAATGCCCAATTTATTTTCTAGCACCATAAAGGCTCCTCCTTTCTAAAGTAGATAAGATATTTTTATAAAATTAGATTGTCGCTGATGAAGAGAGATGAGGGAGTCGATAGTCTAACGAAAAGTTTCCAATTTGATGTTGCTCCAATGAAGTTTTTGGAAATCTAATGCTTTTCCCTAAAGTGCCTCTTTTGTAATACCATAATAGGTCCTTGTCCCCTTCCTTTGTCTCATTTTGTAGAAGTAAGTATAGTTGCATCAACATAAATAGTTTTTCTAACATGACATGACACAGCGACTATCTTGTGATGTTGTATAGCTCTCATCTATTTGATACCAGCTTCCCTAATCCCTACTGCAGGTCTAATAGCTATCGAATGGGACGGTATCATTTTAGCTGCTGATTTATCAATTGCCTCTTTGCTTATATATTTCTCAATTTTAACACTCTGAACATCGTCATCAACTAAATTCGAGCTTTGAAGCCATGGAATATTCCCCTGTCCAATATTCTTCTCAACTGCAGCTTTTGAGGAGTGCCACCCCATAACATTTTTTCAACTACATCTCCCAACTTCCGCTGTTCCCAAGCATCAGCATCTAATTCAATTTATCGCTACACTTTCCTATAACAATCCATCCACACCGAGCAACTTGAGTTGCGCGTTGATTTCCTTCTCTAAGGCTTCAATTTCTGCATTGTCCTGAGCAATTTGCTTCAGAACTTCTTCAATATCAATCTCTTCTTCCTCTTCGAAGGTATCGACATAACGTGGAATATTGAGGTTATATTCATTCTCTTCGATTTCCTCAATCGAGGCAACATGCGCATATTTTTCTACGTCTTCGCGCTTCTCATATGTTTCAATAATCTTCTGAATATTTTCCTCAGTTAGGCGGTTCTGGTTCTTGCCTTTCTCGAACTCACTGCTTGCATCAATAAAGAGAACATCACGGCGATCCCGATTTTTTTTGAAGACTAGGATAGTAGTTGGAATGCTAGTACCATAAAATAGGTTAGCAGGCAAGCCAATTACGGCATCTAAGTAATTCTTCTTAATCAAGGCCTCACGAATCACACCTTCAGCAGCCCCACGGAAGAGCACACCATGTGGCAAGACAATGGCCATGGTCCCCTTATTATTAAGATGGTAGATGCTATGAAGGATAAAGGCGAAATCCGCCTTACTCTTAGGTGCTAGCTTCCCATACTCTTGGAAACGCGGATCCTTGAGCTTGCTCTCTGAGTTATCCCAATTGGCTGAATATGGCGGGTTGGCTACGACCGCATCGAAACTTCTTGGTCGGTCAATCCCCTGAGCGTCCATACCATCTGGCCAGTCACTCTCTAAGGTATCGCCATTGCGCAAGGTCATGTTGGTGTAAGAAACACCATGCATCATTAAGTTCATGCGAGCTAAGTTGTAAGTAGTTGTACTCCATTCTTGCCCGAAGAACTTAATGGCACCTGGTCGGTCGCCACCCTTCAATTCGTTACGCACTGTCAGCAAGAGGGAACCTGATCCCATGGTTGGGTCATAGACTGTGAAAGAGCCTTTGGCTTCTTTACCCAGGGTTACAAGCTTGGCAAGAATCTGACTTACTTGGAATGGGGTATAGAACTCGCCACCCTTTTTACCCGCATTGGCAGCAAATTGTCCAATCAGGTATTCATAAATCTCACCTAAGACATCGCGTCCAGCTTCGTCTTTGTAATTGACCGTATCGACAAGCTTCACGACCTTATTCAATGACTTGGCGCGCTCTGGAGTGGAGGACCCGAGGCGTGAATCACCTAGGTTCACATCACTGAAGATACCTGAAAAGTCAGCTTCTGCTTCTTTATTGAGGCTAACGTTTTTATTGAAGTTTTCAAATATTGTCTGATAATCACTGGCTACAATTTCTGAATTATCAATCTTATTTACCAGAGATTCCCAGGTATCTTCTGGCGCAATAGCATAACCTAAACTCTCAGATAAATCCTGTAAATAATCTTGCAAATCATCACCTGACGCTTCTCTAAGATAGGCATCGTTAAGGCTCTCGCCTTCCTTCGGTGTCAAAATATCTTGATCAAGCAAGTATTGCGCTTGGTGATCAGATAAATATCGGTAGAATAAGAAGGCTAAAATATAGTTTTTATACTCGGAGGCGTCCATATTTCCGCGTAATTCATTGGCCATTGCCCATAATTGACTTGCGATAGACTGAACTTGTTCTTTACTCATAGTTTATTTCCTTTCTTAGCTACTAAACAAACATCTGTTGTAGCAATCCTTTTTTCAATTCTTTAAGATGGTCTAATTTTCGCTGATGAAGAGAGATGAGGGAGTCTATACACAAAGTAAAATCCCCTATCTTTGATTGCTCCACTGAATCAGTAGGAATTATAAATTCAAATGTGCCTAATTGTTTAGCAGATATGTTAGGTTGTGCCCCAGCCACTAGAAGAGATCTGAGTTGCTCCAAAAATAAGTCGGACTTCACTACCGTACAGACAAAGTTATAATTCACACCTCCGACAGGTTGGAAATACCCTACACGTTGATTCTGATAAAAAATCTTATCTGATTGGATTGATAGTCTAGCAACTTTCCCCGTTGATGCTCCTGACATAGCTATTACTGCGGAACCATCTTTAAGAATGTAGGTACCATCATTATCTTGCTTCTTATAATGAGTAAATTCCCCACCTACTGTTCCATCTATTAAAATATTGGAAATCCTTACAACTGGAATCCCTTCTTGAAGAAATTCACCACTTCTAAAAGCATAGCCACCTCTGACTGGAGATATCTCCTCCAACTTCCGCTGTTCCCCAATCGTCAGTAAAACCTGGGAATCTTAGCTCAGGTATTTTTTCTCCATCTTTAGGAAATAATTTTTGAAGCAGCGATTTTTTCAACATTTTTACATTATCTAGCTTACGCTGATGAAGAGAGATGAGGGAGTCAAAGCTAATAAACAGATCTGAAATCTTACTCTGTTCCTTGACTTCTGGATATAAAATGATGACCTCTTTTAAATCAGAATTATGAAGGTGAACCACAGATTTCCCCTGTGCTCTCTTACTAAGTTCTTTCTTCTGACTACCGTTCGAAATGGACAAAGCTAGAAAGACAGAATCAAGCGATGATTTAGGCCTGATAATGTTTAAATCTCCGCCTAATGCCACCCCTTCTTTCTCCACAACTGATGCCCTAGCAATATCTTCTGGGCTCTCACCTGATGCAGGGACAATTACTTCCCCACCAACACTATTAACCGAATTATCGTTCAGTTCAACGTAAGTATTGACGCTACTAATAACTGTCTCATAGCTTGTATAAAGACGCCCATACAAGATTACCTCATGTCCTGAATCAATTAAATCCGACTTAGAGTATCCACATCCCTTTGAGAAAGTCGCCATGCTTTCCAACTTCCGCTGTTCCCAAGCGTCAGTAAATCCTGGGAATCTTAATTTTGGCACCTTGCGCTTCTTATCACTCACGCATACTCCCCCTATCTAATAATTACAATATTGGTCAGCCAACTCGTAAATTGCCTGCCGTAAAGCATTCCGGTACTTAACCTTATTGAGGGCTAATACTTCCTCATCATCGGTCATATCTTGATATTCCTTGGCCCCCTGCTTGAGAATATCGCCAAGTTTACCACTATCATCTAAATCTTTCTGGCCAAATCGATGACTATAAATCATCGTCAATAAATCTTCATTATTGACCGCGTCCATAATTCCCCATTTTACCCGGAAGAGTCGAATCTCGCGCACAATGCTCTTGGTGCTAGCTTCTTGGATTAGTTGTTCACTCCCTGATAGTCGTGCAGGGTATTTGAAATCTGGATTATCTGGGTAAACACCTGTTAAGATAGCGTCTGCCGCACGATTGATCTTATCAGCATATTGTTGGTCTTCCAATCCTAAGGCAAATCGTTCAATTTCACTGCGCGTTGACTGAGCTTCATCCAGTTGCTTAGCATGTACTTGGTTAAGGAGATCTTCTAGCAAGTCAGTTAAGTAATCATAGTCGACCTTGACATCCTTAATGTGGGTTAATTTCAGGTCAATATGATAGTCTCCATCCTTGTCCGAGTGTTTCTTCTCTAAATGTCGCTTAAGTTCATTGGCTAAAGTTGTCGTCAAGGTGACACATTGGTCACCGGACATTCCCAAGGCATTGATTAAACGATCTGGGTTCTCATAGTCGTAGCCACTTGCATGACCTTGGTTCTGATTCTCATAAGATGAAGCATCTTCTCTCAAGGCGTCATACCTACTTAGGGTTTCTAGTACTTCTTCAGAATCCTGGTCAAATTGCTTGAGCTTCGCAAAGCCACTATTGAAATTGCGAAGTTGAACCAGCATTTCCTCTTTTTGGCGCTCACTCCGTGGCAAATCAGTGAAGGCTTCTGTCAGATGACTTAAATTCCGAACAGTCGTCCGCACATCAAGCAACAAATCAGTAAATGACTTTTCAATAATGCCTTCTTCTTCATTGCGCTTTTTGCGCTCTGCATCTGTTAGTTTCGCTGAGTCGCTATTGGAGTATATAGCTAGCGCCTCATTCATGAGTCGTTCATTAATGGACGGCCAACGATAGTTAACGACACGTCCCCACGGCTTCTCTAACATATCTGCCACGCGATTGGTTCGTGAATATGCCTGAACTAAGTTGGCGCCTTTCAGAATCCGGTCTACATAGAGTGTGTTCAGTTCAGGTGCATCGAAGCCCGTTAAGAGCTGATCCACTACGATCACAATATCCAAGAATTGTTTGTCGGCAATGGTTCGATTGAGGCGCGCGGTGACATCTTGGGTATAACCCGCCACATTATCCATACCGAAATTAGTGCTAAACAATTGATTATAATGCTCCATAGCACGCGACAAGCCTGTATTTGTCTCCAACTGATTATCCCCGTTAGAAGTGTCTTTACTGAAGGTAACAGCAACCTTCAATTCAAATTTACCCTGTTCACGCTGCTCGGCGTTCTTGCGTTGGAATTCGTCGAAGTACTGCATGGCCATTGGCGTGCTAGCACGACCGCCTCCCACGTGTGTCGTCAGCATGGCATTATAGCGTCCATCGTTGGAGCGATTCCGCCAGTTATCGAAAATATCCTCAACCACGATCTTTACGTGCTCTGCATTGTTGTCGTAGAAGTTATTGGGTATCTTCTCATCAATATCAGCCGCCGTCATATTGGCAATCTTGTTTTTAATCTGTTGGTCAGTCCAGTTAGGATACTGGGCTTTGAAGTAATCAGGCAAATAATCTTGTTTGAGTTTTTCCTCGTCGATGGTCGTCTCAAAGTCCACCTTAAAACCAAGGACATTTCGGTCAGCAATGGCATCACGAATGGTATAATGATGAAGTAAATCACCAAAGATATCCTGAGTACGTAAACCCTTGGTAGTATCATCAAACATAGGCGTCCCTGTATAGCCAATCCAAGCCGCCTTCTTGAAGGCTTTCTGGATATCAGCGAACTGGTCCCCACTTGTACTGCGGTGGGCTTCATCGACGATGAAGACAATCTTCTTATCTGGCGATTTGAAGGAAGCACGACTGACCAATTTACCAAGTTTTTGGACAGAGGTGACGATGATACCTCCTCCCTTGTTACGTAACTTGCGACTGAGTATCGTGGTAGACTCGGTGTCTTGAATCCCCTTGTTATCAAAGTCAATATCTTCATCTGGATTATAGGCTTTATAATTCTCGCTTGTCTGTTTCGTCAAGGCAATCCGGTCCACGACAAAGACTACCTTATCTACATTAGGCAGCCGGCTAGCTAGCCAGGCTGTCTTGAAACTAGTGATGGTCTTCCCTGACCCTGTCGTATGCCAAATATAGCCAATCTTATTGTGCCCCAATTCGAAGTCTGTGGCTTTAATTTTCTCAATCACGCGTTGGGTAGCATAGACTTGATAAGGCCGCATGACTTTAAGGGTTTGTTTATTCGGCGTCCCGTCCAGAATCATATAGTTGGTCGCCATCCGATGGGCCATGGGAATACTTAGGAAGAGGTCCGAATTCCTTCCAGTTTCTTACCTTCCGATTGTCTTCTCGCTGCCATTGAAAGGCAAAATCCTTATTGAAGCGGTCTGCCGTTGTGTTGGCCATATAGCGGACATTATTAGGTGTCATGGCTACTAATATTTGAAGGGTCGAGTAGATGTCGCCGTACTGGTGCTCTGCTATATATTGGTGCATTTGATTGAGAGCATCATTGACATCCACATCGTCTCTTTTTTCTTCTATTTGAATAATAGGCAGACCATTTATCAAGAGTGTGGTGTCGAAGATGCGGTTCTCTTTGCCGGCCAAGACAGCCTTACGCTTAATTTGATTGACCACTTGGTAACAAGTATTGCCGGCCCCAACCTGATTCTGATCGAAGACTGTCAGGAATCTATGCTCGCCATTATCTAAGTCAATTTCAATTTGTGAGACTCCATTCATGCCGTAGAGAAATTGGCCAGCCTGGAAAGGTGTACGCAAGTCTGAAATGATGCGCTTAACTTGCGCAAACTCATTATCACTAAGGGGTTGCTTAAGCACCTCTTGGTTCAGCACATATAGGATATGGCGGAAGTTTTCCCACAAATCCTCTGTTGTCTTAATATGGGAGGCATACTCCCATTGCTTGCTACCAGCAATATGCTGCAGGTAGGAAATCAGTTGCTTTTCAAATTCTAGCTCCTTCATCTAGTTCTCAAGTCCTTTCAGTAATTGTAAGATTAATTGCTCTTCTGCCTGAGCTACTCGCTCCATAAGATTTTTTCTTCGTAATGTCATGGCATAAGTCTTGCCTATCAATTCTTGCTTCTCTAGATTAGGCAGCTTGGGAATTTGTAAATCTCTGAGCTGGGCTAAGGTGTACTTTAGTACGCTAGATCCTTGGACACCTTGCAATAATTGTCGCTTAATCTTAGGGCTCTCATTCAAGAGGTAAACCAGATACCAGGGCTCTATATTTTCGTGAAGTTCCAAACGAACGAAGTTCTGGGTATAGAGATAACCCACGTGCTGAGTACTGACAATGGAGGCCACCCCCGTCATCAAATTGAAGATAATATCGCCTTCATTGGTAGTCGTTACCTCATCTTCAGTTCTAATAATCTTGGGGATGTCTTCATCTGAGGCTACACCTCGCAAGTCTGCCAGAAGGTGATTCTGCGCATATACTATATAAGTGGGTGCCGATGCCAGTTTGCTCTCGGTGATTCTAAATTGAGGAGAACCACTCTTCAAAGTCACTAATTTCGACAGAATCATAAAACTCACCGTGCCTTTCTATAATTACATTATATACCAAAGTTCACTTTTTTTGTCAATGGTTAATTTTTGTAATTTCGCAAAATTACAAGCGATAGTAAAATAGCTCGCAGATGCGAGCTATTAGATAAGGTATATGTATTAAGCGGCACAGTTCAGCCCAGGTAGGTTAACTTCTATAGATAATAGACCTTCTTTTCCTTCTGGATGCTCTCCCTACTTTTCGGCCTTTTTAGTGGCTTTTTGGCACTTCCTGGCCTAGCCAGTGGTCCACTCGACGGAGTGGACCACTAGCTCCCTGCTTCCCTGCCTTTTTAGTGGCTTTTCGGCGCTTCTCGGCCTAGCCAGTGGTCCACTCGACGGAGTGGACCACTGGCGCCTTACTTTTCTGCCTTTTTAGTAGCTTTTTGGCACTTCCTGGCCTAGCCAGTGGTCCACTCGGCCGAGTGGACCACTGGCGCCAAACGAGTCACTTGCTCTTAACTCCGATAAGTCACGCCAGGCGTCAGGCAGTCTTCTAGAATAGCCCGCACATCTTTCGCTTCTAACGGCACATAGCTAGCCGTCAGGCGAGGCGCCACACGTTCTGAGATGACATCGAATTTGGCGTCATCGATGCCGGCTTCTGGTAGGGTCATAGGTAGGTGGGCCAGGTCTTCGAAGAATTGATAGGTGGCTTCGATGCCGGCCTTGGCCATTTGGTATTTATCGGCCTGCTCGGGCACTAGCCAGACGGTGCGGGCATAGTGGGCGAAGCGGTCCACTGTCTGGTCATTTAAGACATAGGCCATCCAACGCGGGGTCAGAATAGCTAGGCCGACTGCGTGGGTAATGTCATAGTAGGCCGACAGCAGATGCTCAATCGCATGGCAGGTCCAGGCACCGGCTCGTCCTTTGGATGTCAGGCCGTTGAGGGCCATGGTTGAAGCCCACATGAGGTTGGCCCGGGCCTCGTAGTCATCAGGGTTAGCCAAGGCCACCGGCAGATAACGGATGCAGCAAGACAGAATGGCCTCGGCCAGGCGTTCTTGAATGAAGGCTTCTTGATGTTGGAAATAAATTTCGAAGGTATGGGACATGATATCGGCGGTCCCGGCAGCCGTCTGATAGGCTGAGACCGTGAAGGTGTAGGTCGGGTCACAGATCGAAGCGTAAGGATAGAGGACATAGGCCCCCGTCCCCTTCTTATCATCTGTCTCGAAATTAGTAATAACGGCCCCTCGTATTCATCTCGGTCCCGGTCGCTGACAGGGTCAAGACATCAATCAAAGGCAGGGCTTGGCTGATCTTGCTTGGGTCTAGCACTAGGTCCCAGGCATCCCCCTCATAACAGGCGGCCGCCGCAATGACCTTGGAGCAGTCAATGGTAGAGCCACCACCCACAGCCAGGACAACATCAATGTCGTACTCCTTACAGAGGGCTGCCCCCTGGCGAACCGACTCAATGCGGGGATTAGGTTCCACGCCTGGCAGTTCCACGATTTGGCAGTCGGACAAGAGCTCCAAAATGGTATCATAGAGGCCTATCTTCTTAATGGAGCCACCGCCGTAGACCAGGAGGACGCGCCGGCCCTTGGCCTTGACTAGTTCTGGCAGATGGGCGATTTGGTCTCGGCCGAAGTAGAGCTTGGTCGGAATGTCGTAAATAAAGTTATCCATAAATTTCTTCCTTTCTATGGTAAAGCTAGGGGGAATGTAAATAAGGAAGCTAGGCTGGCAAGCTCAGTTAGCCTACCAAGTCAATTTGAAACAAGTCTCGCTCAGGGCGGGCTGGTCTGGCGTCAGGACAATCGAGCCCATATCCGGGTGGTGAGGGGCGTCAGGCGCCACCTGGGTCTCGAAGCTGACACCGATATAAGGTACCTGCTCCTTACCACCTAGGATAAAGCCTGGCAGTTGGTGGTTATGGGTATAGATGACCGCGCATGGCCGGTCGGTCCAAACCTTGACCTGGCGACCGCTAGCCGGCTCGGTTAAGATACCCTGAGGGGCGACTTCCTGGCCATGGCCCAAGGCGTGGGCCTGGCCGACTGGCACCGGTGCATCTAAGACATAGGCATGGTCTAGTCCCTTGCCTCGGATGGCCAACTGCTCTTCATGAGGGTGGCGGTCAATGACCTGCCCTAGGGTCTGGTCCGCTAAACGCAAGTCCAAGCCCGGATTCTGATCCAAGGCCCAAGTCCCCCCTAGGGGCAGGCCAGCTGGGGTCAGGGGAATCATGTGGCTGGCCTCCACTTGTAAGACATGATTAGTAATCGGCGCTTGGGCATTGCCGTTGAGGTTGAAGTAGACATGGTTGGTCGGGTTCCAATAGGTAGGCGTATCCGTGCTAGCCTCATAGCGGACGGTCCAGCAATTGTCCTGGTCCAGGCTATGGATGACCCGGGCTGACAAGTTACCTGGATAGCCATTGTGGCCGGCTGGGTCCACTAGGCTGAAGATGACGGAGACTTGGTCCGCTCCCTCTTCAATTTCATAGTCCCAGTTAGCCAGATCTAGGCCCTCTGGTCCCCCATGCAAATGGGTAGATCCTTCGTTAGGCGTCAAGGCCAAGGCTTCCTGCCCTAGGCTCAAAGGCTCAGGCCCAATGCGGCCGGCTACGCGGCCCACTGTGGCCCCATAATAGGTATGGTAAGTGGCTTCGTCCTCTAAATTGGTCAGACTGAGAATCAAGGATTCCCGACCATTTTTGCTAGGAATTGACAGGTCACTGATTCGGGCACCCAGGGTGCAGAAGCTTGCCCGTAAGCCCTGCTGATTTTCTACCAGAATTTCCGTGACTTTTTTATCTGTAAAATTTTTTGATATTTCCTTTACATACATCTTGAATTCCTCCGTTAAACCGTTTACAATATAACTATACCACTTTTTAGCACCATGAGACAACAGCAAAAATCATGGAACTTGGCCTGCTAACCAATATTTTGGAGAAGTTTAATTAAAATTTAATGGGAAACTCAATGGTACGGGTTCCAATTTTAATTTAAATGGTGTATTATTATAGTAGAACATTGCACGTTCGCTCAAAAACAGAAAGGAGATTGCTTTTTATGTATATTTCGAATGTAAATTCTGCATCAGTCAAGCTAACTTCGATTACAACTCAGCAATTACCTGCCAACGAGCATCACAAAATAGCATCAGAAGATTTATTAATTTTCTATGTTAACAAAGGCGCGGGTATTTGTCACTCAGAATATGAACAACACGAGATTAAGAAGCGTGATGTCATTATCCTGAACCCAGGCACCACCATTACCCTTGATCCAATTCGGAAGATTGACTGGATCTGCATTGCCCTATCCGGTGTTGTCTTCACTTCCTCACAGGAAGCCAACTCTAGCTCACAATTATTTGTGGCATCCCATCCTAACCCAACTCTCAAGTACTACTTGGACTTAGCTCTGATTGAAGAGTCCAACCGTTTCCGCGGTTCCGACCTCATCATGAAAAAGTTGATTGAGTGTGTGATGATTCATCTCTTACGTCACAACGAATTATCAATCAAGGACGCCAGCCTCCAAGCTAAGCATAATGAGATTGACGTGCTCCAAAATTATATCCGCAAGAACTACTCTAAGAAGATTACCTTGGAAGAGTTGTCTGACTTGGTGGATATCAATAAATACTACCTGATCCGTCTCTTCAAGCAACAAACTGGCTTGTCACCAATTGACTACCTCATTCACGTTCGCTTAGAAGAAGCAGAGAAGCTATTGGCTAAGTCTAACATTACCGTCTCTGATATCTCAGACCGGGTTGGCTTCCACTCACCTTCTCACTTCTCCAAGACCTTCAAGGAGAACAACCACTGTACGCCTTCCCAATACCGCAAACGCTACTCAGCTAACACGGTGCCATTATAAGGCTAAATTTGACTTTTATCCCTGCTGCGGCAGGGATTTTTTTATGCCACAAATACAAGAAGAGCGCCCGACTAAGTCGGGCGCTCTTTTGTTAGGCTTAATTAGTTGCTGGCGCCAGAAGTAGCGTCAGCATGGCCGCCGCCACCACCGTGGCTGTCTGGCGCATCAGAAGCACCAGAAGTCGCATCGGCATGGCCGCCACCGTGTGGGCCAGGGGCAACAGTGCCGTTACCGCCAACGAGGCGTTGACCAGTAGATTGTAAGTACCAGTCTAACCATGGTTGGAAGTTGAAGACAATCTCGTTGATCCCAGCGTAAGACCCATCTGGGTAGTACATAGCTTGGTAGTTGTGAGTGTTAATAACCCCTTCAGGTGAACCCGGTACGATAGTACGAACATACTCTTGGTCGCCGTTACGGAGAACCCCAACTACCCACTCAACGTTCTTCATCCGCGCAGCAGGCAAGGAGTTGTGAACGGTTGATAAACGGCTACCTGATTGAGATGGAACGCGTTTAGCGAACATGGTGTTAGGATCTTGGTGAGCGTTGTTATAGTAGAGGAATTGGTTGTTATCATCGGCATAAGTCAACTCGAAAGGCATGGCCTTAAGGAACATGTCGATTTGGTTAACGGTCAGAATCCCGTGGTCTAACTTGACGTAAGTATCGCCAGAAACTGCCCCTACAAGCTCAGCTGCTTTTTCTACCCATTCTGGATCATCTGGATCCACCCCTTGGATGGTAGTCGCGATTGGGTTAGTTACATCTAAGTCTTCAGGTTCGATTGGTTTTGGTTTCTTCAATTTAGAAACAACCTCCACATACTTAACGAAGTTATCCAAGCAGGAGCCTAAGAACTTAACCGTGCCTTCGTTGGTGATGTTACCGTTCAAGTCGAAGGCTTCTTTGGCTTTACCTAATAGGAATTCATTCCCTGGTAAGGTATAAGCGTTAACCCCTGGTGCGTCCAAGATCTTGCGTAGGTGAACTTGAGCACGTGAAGTCCCTTGGTCATGGTAGGAAGCCCCTACGATCATGACAGGTTTGCTTTCAAATGGGTGTACTTCATAAGACAACCATTCCAAGACATTCTTCAAAGCTGCGGTAATGGTGTGGTTGTGTTCTGGGGTTGCGATGATGACCCCATCCGCACGTGTGATTTTGTTGTAAAGCAAGCGAAGCTGGAAGCTCTCGTCCCATTTGCTTTCTTGATTGAAGAGCGGTACTTCATCAATTTCCAACACTTCTAATTCGAATTTGAGTTTGAATTCCCGGCGGATAAACTCTAATAATTTACGGTTATAGGATTGTTCAGCGTTTGAACCAACAAGTCCGACAAATTTCATAGTTTTCTTCCCTTCTCGTCACGTATGTTATAGGTTTTCCCAGTCAAAGTTTTCCGCTTCTTTGTGGAGCAGATCTTGCGCGCTTTTCAGCTTTTGCGTAATCTTCACGAATAAACGGAAATCATCGAAGATGGCGTCTAATTTCTTAATGGTGTCTAGGTCAATTAGGTTGCCCTTCTTGTCAAAGGCCTGTAAGGAGTGTGACAAGAGGAATTCTGAACCAGGCATGACGTTAGCCTTCAATTCTGGGGAGTCCAGGATTTGGCGTAATTGTAATTGAGCCCGTGAAGAACCTAAGGTCCCGTAAAGAAGCCCCAGTAATCATAACTGGTTTATTCAAGAGTGGGTAAATCCCATAAGACAGCCAGCTAAGGCGCTCATTAAGACCGCTGGAATGGCGTGGTCGTATTCAGGTGTCCCTGATAATAACCCCATCAGCTGCGTCAATTTTAGCGGCAATTTCCTTAACGATTTCTGGAACTTGCTTATCAGCTGGTTTTGTTGAAGAGTGGGATATCTTGAATCTCAACGAGTTCGATTTCTGCCTTATCAGCAAAAATGCTTCTGCATGTATTGAAGCAAACGACGGTTAGTGGAACGTTGGAAGTTAGTCCCAACAAGTGCAATAAATTTTGTCATAAGTGTTCCTCTCATACTTAGAATGTTCAGTCTCGCTTGAGACCGGAAGTATGGTAGATGTGTTGGTCTTGGGTGACTAAGACAGCCTCTAGACTCGGTTTGAGCCTCGACCTGGGCCAGGATATCCGCTGGCATGTCGCCGAAGAGGCGGGTTGTCCAGATTTCGCAATCGACGGAATGCTGGGCAATAATGGTCAGGCTGGCAATGGGAGCTAGTCATAGGATAACCCTGTCTGGCGATCCAGTATGTGGTGGTAGGTCTGACCTCCGCGCGATAGGGTCCGCTCATAGATGCCTGAGGTCACCACCGATTGGTCCACAATAGGTAGGACCATGAGGTGTTGGCCCCGTGCCGCCAAGGATTCTGAATACCAATCTGCCAAGCTTGTTGCCGGTCTTGATTCTGGCCAATGGTCAGAATATTACCGCCCTAAGTCAATCAAGGCTGATTGGACACCCTGCGCTAACAAGAAATCCTAAGATCGGTCCGCAATATAACCTTTGGCTAGGGCGCAGGTCTAGCTTCATGCCGGGCAAGGCCAGCTGGACTGCCAACTTGTCCTCATCCATGAGGATATTGGCTGGGTCCGTGAGAGCCAAGGCCGCTTGAATTTCCTGTGGGCTTGGGACGCGGGCATCTTTAAAGCCAATCCGCCAGATTTGGACCAAGGGCCCTATGGCGATATTGAGATGGCTACCAGGGGCTAGGCTGTGGGTCCGACCCAGTTGAATGAGCTCGAAGAGCTCGGGATGGACGGTCACTGGGGCCAAGCCTGCTTGCAGATTGACCTGCATAAGCTCCGAGCGCGCATCATTGGCACTAAAGCGCATATTATAGGTATGTAGACGTTCTTCCACCGCATCGAGGAGGCTCGGATCTTCCGAGTCTGCCAGTGAAATGGCGATTGTCGCACCCATCAAATGAATGACACGTTTGATATAAGGCAATTCACCACTCCCCTCCGTGTTATACAAACATCCACCCCTATTATAACACCTCTATAGCGTTTTCACAAGTTATTCTAGAATCAATCCTGAGGGCCAGGCATGGGGCTAAGATGAGGAAAAGCTGACGGTCAGCCTATTGACGAGATTGGGCGGGTGCCTGCCTGTCAAGCAGCCTTCGGGCAAAATTTATGGTGGCTTCTTCCTTAAGTCTTTTAGGCAAAGCAAAACAGTAAACCTTATTCGGTTTACTGTTCTATCTTAGATTTAATAAGTTGGGCCTTGCCTACTGGCGATAGTCTTTTATCTTATCTTCATAGTCCCTTAAGAGATTCTCTGAATAGCGTTTTTCCTTGTCAGAATCTCTGACTTCTTTCCAGAGAATGGCCGCTACTTTTAATTTATTTGAGTAGTGGCCACTATGTTTATCGGCACAAAAATCCTTTAAGAATTGATTCCATTGGCAAACAGCATGATCATACTTGGCATAATCTGATTGGCCGTAATAGACCTTCAGCAAGTCTCGAATTGTAAACTTGCCATCCTGTTCGCTTTTTACTTTCCGCCAGGCAGTCGCCATATCAGCAGTAAATTTAAAGGGCGAGATCCCCGTTACAGCAGCGAAATATTCTCTGAATTTGGCATTAAAGGAAAAACCACATTCAAGTAAGGGGCTATCTAAGCTAATATTTTCAACTTGCTTCTTGACCTTTTTTCTTGGCGATTTCTTAATTAAATTGTCTTTGAAGTAGGCTTCAATAATGTGATTGAGTTCTTGTTTGGTTCCTCTATATTCTAATCCTAAAGACTTGCATATCTGTGAAATTTCCTCACGGTACCAATAGTATTTATTAAACTGGTCAAAGGATGTAATTTTATCAAAGTCAGGTCTAGTTTCCATCAATTTGTTAGCTCCTCAACACTTATTTGCTTTTTCGACTCAACAGCATGGCCTTTGACTGACTTTAGGCAAAGGCTTGCAGCATGAGCTTTAGAGGCTGACCACAAAGCGGATGACCCCATCCTTGTAGTGGACGCTAATCTTGCCCCGGTGCAGGCTGACAATGTTTTGGGCCATGGACAGGCCGATGCCGTAGCCTTGGGTGGAACTGGTGCCCCCACCTACTGGCGTCGAGTCTAACTCAGCCCCCTCTTGGCTAACTACTTGGCGGGTGCGGGACTGGTCGGACCGATAGAAGCGGTCGAAGAAGAGTCGGTAGTCCTGACCCTGGCCGGCGGCATAATCGTTGGAGACTGTCAAGACCGCCCGCCCCTTTCTAAGCCAAGGCTTGTAATTGGCCAACTGCAGTCGCACAGTGCCCTGAGGGTCGCAGTACTTGCGGGCATTGTCCAGGAGGATGCTGACCAACTCATAGAGGTCGTCAGGCACCCCTTGCAGGCTGATGCCTTCTTGAATGTCGGCCTCGTAATGCAGGCCTTCTTGTTCCCAGAGGGCTGACATGTTGTGGGAGACCCGTTGGACTAGTTGGCTAAAGTCCACCGTGACAGGTGCCTGGTCCTTGCGTTCTTCTAGCCGGGCCAGGCGGATTAATTTGGCAATCAAATGATCCAGGCGGTCGACCTGATCCTTGGTGCTCTGGGTCCACTCGGTTTCGCCAGTCAAGAGCTCCTGCAGCTCATTATTGGCCGCAATGACCGCCAGTGGCGTCTTGAGCTCATGCCCCGCATTGGTAATGAAGGAGCGTTGCTTGTCGTAATTGCGGACAAAGGGCCGGATGGCCAGGCCTGAGAAGATGGTCACCACCACCACAAAGGCCAGCCAGCTGATGGCGGCGATTTGGATAGAGAGGACCAAGAGGGCCCAACGGTCGCGGAAGGCCTGAGTGGTCTCGAAGAAGACGACTAGGCGTTCCGTCTCGGAGACGGGACTAATGCGATAGGAGAAGTAGCGCCCATCTTCTTCCAGGTAACCCCGATCACGGAAGGATTGCAGGCCCGACTGATCCACAAAGCCTTGAATTTGTTCCGAGGTCAGGTGGTTGGCTGTGCCCGGGTTGATGATGGCCTCGTTGGCCTTGATACGGGCGCTAAAGTAGTTAAAGTTATAGAGGGTCCCCTGGCTGACAAACTGGCGGTCAAAGGTCTGGCGGTTCTCATTGGTGTCGGGGATGGTACCGTTATTTTCCGTCAACAAGTCTAGCACGGCCTGAATATCGTGCTCGGTCTGCAGGTAGCGGACCGTGTTAATGACGCCGACTAGGGTCATGAGGATGAGGGTAATAGCCAGAGTCGTAATGGCGATAAATTGGAAACGTAGCTTGCGGAACATGGCTAGTCGCCCCCTTCCAGGCTCTGGCTAGGCTCAGTCGGCGCGGCTTCCACTAGCAACTGGTAGGGACCACTTGGCTGACCCACAATCTGGAGATTGGAGCGGATGCTGAGTAGCTTTTGGACTAAGTAGGCCAAGTAGACATTGACTAGTTCATAGTCGGCCGGACCTGCTTCATCGGCCCAGACATGGTCATAGATATAGGTTTGGGACAGGGCCTTGCCTGGGTTCTTCATGAGCAGGGCTAGGAGTTTGGCTTCCTTGCCGGCCAGACGAATGGCGTTGTTGGCCGACACTTCCATTTCTTCTAGCTTGAGTTGGGTGTTGCCTAGGGCCAGTTGCGGCACCTCATAGTGATCCACCCGGCGAGACATGGACCTTAGGCGGGCTAGGAGTTCTTTGAGTGAAAAGGGTTTGGTCAGGTAGTCGTCGGCTCCGGCATCCAGGCCGGTCACCCGGTCGTCGACTTCGGCCATGGCCGTCAGCATAATGACGTGATTGGTGTGGCCACTGGCCCGAATTTCCTTGAGGGCTTCAATGCCGTCCTTTACTGGCATCATAATGTCCAGAATCATGAGGTCATAGACCGTCTGCTGGGCCAGTTGGACCGCTTGCTGGCCGTCCTTGGCCCAGTCTACCTGATAACCTTCATGGGCTAAGGCCGTCATCACGACCCGGGCCAATTGTTGTTCATCTTCAGCTAGCAGGATCCGCATGGACCTCACCCCCTTGGATTAAGTGTCGAATGGTCTGCATGGTCAAATCGCAGGAGGCCAGCTCGTCGGCGCAGCGTTTGAGCTCGCGACTGATGCGCTCCGGATTGGCAATATCATGCTTGTATTTCATCTGATGCTCCAGGCTGGCCCAGGAATCCATGGCGATGGTTCTGAGCTGAACCTCGATATAATAACGCCCCGGCGTCTGCCCCTGACAATCCGGATAGTCGGTCTCCACCTCTAAAATGACATGGTAGGAGCGATAGCCATTGGGCTTGACCTGGCTGATGTAGTCCTTCTCCTCCACTACCTTATAGCCGGCTTCCTGGCGCAGGCGGTCGACTAGGTTATAGATATCTTCGACAAAGCCCGTGACAATTCGGACGCCAATAGCATCGCGAATAACCTTAAGGGCTGACTGCGGCGTCTGCTCCAGGCCTTTGCGCAGGCACTTGTCTCGCATCGAGTCCTCAGCCTTGACCCGGTATATCAGGTGCTCATAGAGCTTGAATCCCGTGGCGGCCTTGTTCTCCTTATTATAGTCTTCTAGTTTGCTAATCAAGTCTTGCATTATCGGCGCTAGGTAGACCCCGTAGTCGCCGTATATTTCTCATGTGACATACCGTCACCTCCTCGCAAAGCTTCTTGCCCCTATTATAACATCTCCCTAGCCTTTTGTGGTTTACAACACATTTTCTTCTAAGAAATTTACATCTTAAGATAAATCTTGTGGGAAGTGGCTGGCAATATTTGTTGCGCGGCTGGCAATATTGTGCTAGCTAGGCTAGCCATTGGCTCATGCCCTTTTGCCTGGTTTGGCGCCTTTTCCTAGGTTCCTGACCTAGCCAGTGGTCCACTCGACAAAGTGGGCCACTGGCTCTCGACTTTCACCCTGGTTTGACCCCTTTTCCTTGCCTTCCGACCTAGCCAGTGGTCCACTCTGACAAAGTGGGCCACTGGCTCTCAGCTTTTACCCCGGTTTGACCCCTTTTCCTGGGTTTCTGACCTAGCCAGTGGTCCACTCGACAAAGTGGGCCACTGGCTCTCAGCTTTCACCCCGGTTTGACCCCTTTTCCTTGCCTTCCGACCAGCTAGTGGTCCACTCGACAAAGTGGGCCACTGGCTCACAGCTTTCTCCTCAGTTTAGGCCCTTTTCCTGAGTTGCCGGCCCAGCTAGTGGTCCACTCGACAAAGTCGACCACTGGCTCGCGGCTTTCTCCCCGTTTTGGACCCTTTTTCCAGGTTTCTGGCCCAGCTAGTGGTCTACTCGACAAAGTGGACCACTAGCTCACAGCCTTCTCCTCGGTTTGGCTCTATTTCTAAGCTCCCCAGTCCATTTCCCCACACAAAAAAGCAGGGAAGCTGCTTCCCTGCTTACTTGCTGTCTTTAGTCGATTTCTAGGCCGCCGGTATAGAGGCGGTAGTAGGTGCCTCGCTCGGCCATGAGGGAGGCGTGGTTGCCGCGTTCGATAATGCGGCCGTGGTCCATGACCATGATGACGTCAGAATTGACGATGGTGGACAGACGGTGGGCGATTACGAAGACGGTGCGGCCGGACATGAGGCGGTCCAGGCCTTCTTGCACCATTTTTTCGGTCCGCGAGTCGATGGATGAGGTGGCCTCGTCCAAAATGAGGACGGGCGCGTCAGCCAAGGCCGCACGGGCAATGGCAATCAGCTGGCGTTGGCCGTTGGAGAGGCCGGCCCCGTCGTCCGTCAGCAGGGTGTCATAGCCCTGATCCAGGTGCTTGACGAAGGAATCGACGTTGGCGATGCGAGCCGCCTCCAGAATCTCCTCGCGACTGGCGTCTTCTCGACCGTAGGCGATATTTTCCGCAATGGTCCCGGTAAAGAGGTGGGTATCCTGCAAGACGATGCCCAGAGACTTGCGCAGGGAGTCCTTGTCAATCAGCTTGACGTCGATGCCGTCATAGGTAATAGAACCTGACTGGATATCGTAAAAGCGATTGATCAAGTTAGTAATAGTCGTCTTACCTGCCCCAGTTGCCCCGACGAAGGCCACCTTCTGACCCTTATCAGCGTAGAGCTGGATGTCATGCAAGATCTGCTTCTTGCCATCATAAGAGAAGTCTACATTGTTGAAGACCACATTCCCTACCAAAGGCGCCAACTCGTATTGGCCTTGTGGACGCGGATGTTTCCAAGCCCAGCGGTTAGTCTTCTGATCAGTGACAACTAGCTTACCGTCGACTTCTTCTACATTAACCAGGCTTACCTTCCCTTGGTTGACTTCAGGCTCCTCATCTAGCAAATTGAAGATGCGGTCTGCCCCAGCCGATGCCATGAGGACAAAGTTAAGCTGTTGGGAGACCTGGGAAATCGGCCCGATAAAGGAACGGTTGAGTTGCAGGAAGGACATAAGTCCCCCAATGGTCAGGCCGCCTACGCCATTCAGGGCCATAAAGCCCCCGGCAATGGAAGTCAGGACGAAGGAGACGTTACCCAAGTTCCCTAAGATTGGCATAAGGACGTTAGAGAAGCGGTTGGCCAGGTAGGAAGATTGGAAGAGTTGCTCGTTAATTTGGTCGAAGGCTTCAATGCTGGCTGCTTCATGGACAAAGGCCTTGATGACCTTCTGCCCAGACATCATTTCTTCAATAAAGCCATTCTCAATCCCTAAATTCTTCTGTTGCTCGCCAAAATAGCGACCAGACTTGCTGGAAACGGTCTTGATGACCCAGACCATAATGGCCAACATGACCGCCACCACTAAGAAGAGCAAGGGACTGACTACCAACATGGAGATCGTGACCCAATCATGGTGATAGCAGACGAGAAGAGCTGGGGAATAGACTGCTCGATAGCCTGACGCAGCGCGTCGATATCGTTGGTGTAGATGGACATAATGTCCCCATGAGGATGGGTGTCAAAATACTTAACTGGCAGCTTCTGCATGCGCTCAAAGAGTTGATTACGTAGGGAACGCAAGGCATCCTGAGAGATGGTAGCCATCATAATGGAGAAGCCGTAGTTGGCCATGACCCCAACTAAACAGAAGAGGGCTAAGCCCAACAAGAAGTCACGCAGGGGCCCGAAGTCACTAGAGCCCGTCTGCAACATAGGCTGGACGAAATTGTCAACCAAGGAGCGGATAGAACTGGTCAAGTTAACGGTCACTAGGGCTGATACAACAATCAGGACAGCGGAGACTAGGAGGACCCACTTGTAGTCCTGCCACATGAATTTGAGGAGTCGGACAATGGAAGTCCAATCGCCACGTCTTTTCTTATTCTCCATCTGAGGCCGCCTCCTTTCCTTGGGTTTGCATTTGATAGACTTCTTGATAGATAGCATTGCTTGCTAGCAGCTGCTCATGATTGCCAATGGCATCGATTTTGCCGTCGTTCAAGACCACAATGCGGTCGGCCTCTTGAATCGACGAAATCCGCTGACCGATAATGAGCTTGGTGGTCTCCTTTAAGACTAGAAGCCAAGCCCTGACGAATCAGACTGTCGGTCTTGGTATCCACGGCCGAGGTGGAGTCGTCCAGAATCAGAATCTTAGGATTCATGAGCAGGGCGCGGGCAATACAGAGCCGTTGGCGCTGACCGCCGGACACGTTAGCCCCACCCCGTTCAATCATGGTGTCATAGCCATCCTTGAACTCGGAGATAAATTCATGGGCCTGAGCCAGCTTGCAGGCTGCTTCGATTTCGGCGTCAGTGGCATCCTTCTTACCCCAGCGCATATTTTCCTTAATAGTCCCGGAAAAGAGCACATTGGTCTGTAAGACCATGGCCACTTGGCGGCGCAGGCTGTCTAGATTGTAGTCGCGGACATCCTGTCCCCCAACCTTGACAGCACCGGCTTCGACATCATAGAGTCGTGGAATTAGCTGAACTAGACTGGACTTACCGGACCCGGTTCCCCCTAGAATCCCGATGACCTCACCAGACTTAATGCTGAGGTTAATGCCTTCTAAGACATGGGCCTTGTCGCCATTTTCATCCGTGTAGGCGAAGCTGACCTCTTGGAATTCAATACTACCGTCGGCCACTTGAGTCAAGCCATTTTCAGGCGAGACAATGGTAGACTGGGTCTTGAGGACTTCATTAATCCGTTCAACTGAGGCGATGGATAGGACTAGCATGACGAAAATCATCATGAGCATCATGAGGGACATGAGAATGGTCATGGTGTAGGAGAACATAGAAGTTAATTCCCCGGTCGTCATGTTGCCGACTACAATGAGATGGGCCCCCATCCAAGAAATCATAAGGAAGGAAGCATACATGGACAGCATCATAGCTGGCGTGCTTAAGACGCTGACATTAATGGCCTTCATGAACATGCGATAGATTCTGCCAGAAGCAGCCTGAAACTTAGTAGTCTCCTGGGCTTCCTTTACATAGGACTTCACCACCCGCATATTGGTGATATTTTCTTGAATACTGCTGTTGAGGTTGTCGTAAGCCTTGAAGACCTCGGTAAAGAGTGGATAGACAATCTTAAGAATGAGGGCTAGTACACTCCCTAAGAATAGAGCTACCCAGACAAAAATCATGGCCATTTGGCCATTAATGAGGAAGGTCGCCCAAATGGCAAAAATCAAGTTAAGCGGTGCCCGTACGCCGACCCGGATAATCATTTGATAGGAGTTCTGAACGTTGGTCACGTCGGTCATCATACGGGTAACCAGCCCACCTGATGAGAAACGGTCAATATTCTCGAAGGAGAAGGACTGCACCTTGGCGAAGAGGGCCTTACGCAAGTTCTTGGCAAAGCCAGCCGAAGCAAAAGCCCCATAGCGGGCAGACTGCATACCACAGAATAGGGATAAAAAGGCACAGACCAACATGAGGCCACCATAAAGGGCCACCTGCTGCATATCCCCCATCTGGACGCCCTTGTCTAAGAGTAGGGCCATGACAAAGGGAATGGAAATCTCAAAAATGACTTCCAGAAACATATAAAAGGATGCTAAGAATGAGGGTTTCTTGTACTCCTTAATCTCAGCAAGCAAAGACTGAAACATAACTACCTCCTAGTATCGGATATCGAGTATCCGTTCATTAAAATAGAAAAGCCCCTGACAGCAAGGCTGTAGGGAGGTCTCAAACTATTGTACATACTTATTATATAGAATCATCCATTCATGTGCAAGAATGGAGGCAAGACCATAAAAAAAAGAGCAGCTCAAGCTGCTCTAGTATGCAAGCGGGTGACGAGAATCGAACTCGCGACGACAGCATGGGAAGCTGTAGTTTTACCACTAAACTACACCCGCATGGCGGTCCCGACGGGATTTGAACCCGCGATCTCCTGCGTGACAGGCAGGCATGTTAACCCCTACACCACGGAACCTATTGCGGGGGCAGGACTCGAACCTGCGACCTTCGGGTTATGAGCCCGACGAGATGCCAACTTCTCCACCCCGCGATCTTATTAAGGAGGATAAGGGATTCGAACCCTTGCACGCTTTTACACGCCTGACGGTTTTCAAGACCGTTCCCTTCAGCCGGACTTGGGTAATCCTCCGAGATATGATAATGATCCGTACGGGATTCGAACCCGTGTTACCGCCGTGAAAGGGCGGTGTCTTAACCACTTGACCAACGGACCAGCTAAGTTAAGGCAATAAAAAGAACGGAGAAGGAGGGATTTGAACCCTCGCGCCGGTTTACCCGACCTACACCCTTAGCAGGGGCGCCTCTTCAGCCTCTTGAGTACTTCCCCACCATTCTAATATTTTATTGCAATGGGCCTAAATGGACTCGAACCATCGACCTCACCCTTATCAGGGGTGCGCTCTAACCAGCTGAGCTATAGGCCCTTCATTATATAAAGTTAAGCGGGTGACGAGAATCGAACTCGCGACAACAGCTTGGAAGGCTGTGGTTTTACCACTAAACTACACCCGCAATATTGCGGAGGCAGGACTCGAACCTGCGACCTTCGGGTTATGAGCCCGACGAGATGCCAACTTCTCCACTCCGCGATAATGGAAAGGAGGATAAGGGATTCGAACCCTTGCACGCTTTTACACGCCTGACGGTTTTCAAGACCGTTCCCTTCAGCCGGACTTGGGTAATCCTCCATTATGCCCAAACTGGCAAGAGAATGGACCTTGTAGGACTCGAACCTACGACCGGGCGGTTATGAGCCGCCTGCTCTAACCACCTGAGCTAAAGGTCCATGTCTATAGCGGCGAAGGGGATCGAACCCCTGACCTCCCGGGTATGAACCGGACGCTCTAGCCAGCTGAGCTACACCGCCAATATATAAAAAAATGGAGCCTAGCGGGATCGAACCGCTGACCTCCTGCGTGCAAAGCAGGCGCTCTCCCAGCTGAGCTAAGGCCCCATTATAATATAATCGGGAAGACAGGATTCGAACCTGCGACCCCTTGGTCCCAAACCAAGTGCTCTACCAAGCTGAGCTACTTCCCGTTTATATAATACACCCAGCAGGAGTCGAACCTGCAACCGCTTGATTCGTAGTCAAGTACTCTATCCAATTGAGCTATGGGTGCCTATTCAGTTATTTCCAAGCCTAAGCTTGAATGCCGAGGACCGGGGTCGAACCGGTACGGGTATCACTACCCGCAGGATTTTAAGTCCTGTGCGTCTGCCAATTCCGCCACCCCGGCAAGGGCCATTATTGGCTAAGCGGAAAACGGGATTCGAACCCGCGACCCCCACCTTGGCAAGGTGATGTTCTACCTCTGAACTATTTCCGCGTGGTGCCGGCTAAAGGACTTGAACCCTCGACCCTCTGATTACAAATCAGATGCTCTACCAACTGAGCTAAGCCGGCTATTAAGTTGTTAATGCGGATGAAGGGACTTGAACCCCCACGCCCTAAGGCGCCAGATCCTAAATCTGGTGCGTCTGCCAATTCCGCCACATCCGCTGGCTTTTCATTCTCTAAGACGCATTTAATAGAGAATGAGTCATACAGGGCTCGAACCTGTGACCCTCTGATTAAAAGTCAGATGCTCTACCAACTGAGCTAATGACTCATGGTGGAGGTTAACGGGATCGAACCGCTGACCCTCTGCTTGTAAGGCAGATGCTCTCCCAGCTGAGCTAAACCTCCATCAAGACAACCTCACCCAGCATGGCAACGACCTACTCTCACAGGACCAAAGGTCCAACTACCATCGGCGCTAAGAAGCTTAACTGCTGTGTTCGGAATGGGAACAGGTGTGTCCTTCTTGCCATTATCACCACACTTGGGTGTTGTCTTATATTGAGTGCTTGCACACTCAAAACTGAATAACCTCAAACCTAACCTCAAATCTTGTGGTTAAGACCTCGACCGATTAGTACTAGTCCGCTCCATGGATCACTCCACTTCCACTTCTAGCCTATCTACCTGATCGTCTCTCAGGGGTCTTACTTCTTTCGAATGGGAAATCTCATCTTGAAGCTGGCTTCACGCTTAGATGCTTTCAGCGCTTATCCATCCCGCACATAGCTACCCAGCGATGCCCTTGGCAGAACAACTGGTACACCAGCGGTGCGTCCATCCCGGTCCTCTCGTACTAAGGATAGCTCTTCTCAAATTTCCTACGCCCGCGACGGATAGGGACCGAACTGTCTCACGACGTTCTGAACCCAGCTCGCGTACCGCTTTTAATGGGCGAACAGCCCAACCCTTGGGACCGACTTCAGCCCCAGGATGCGATGAGCCGACATCGAGGTGCCAAACCTCCCCGTCGATGTGAACTCTTGGGGGAGATAAGCCTGTTATCCCCAGGGTAGCTTTTATCCGTTGAGCGATGGCCCTTCCATACGGTACCACCGGATCACTAAGCCCGACTTTCGTCCCTGCTCGACTTGTAGGTCTCGCAGTCAAGCTCCCTTCTGCCTTTACACTCTACGAATGATTTCCAACCATTCTGAGGGAACCTTTGGGCGCCTCCGTTACTCTTTTAGGAGGCGACCGCCCCAGTCAAACTGCCCACCTGACACTGTCTCCCGTGCTGTTACACGTGGGTTAGAGGTCCGCATCACAAGGGTAGTATCCCACCAGCGCCTCCCGTGTAGACTGGCGTCCACACTTCTTCAGCTCCCTACCTATCCTGTACATGCCATACAAACACTCAATATCAAGCTACAGTAAAGCTCCATGGGGTCTTTCCGTCCCTGTCGCGGGTAACCTGCATCTTCACAGGTACTATAATTTCACCGAGTCTCTCGTTGAGACAGTGCCCAGATCGTTACGCTTTCGTGCGGGTCGGAACTTACCCGACAAGGAATTTCGCTACCTTAGGACCGTTATAGTTACGGCCGCCGTTTACTGGGGCTTCAATTCGTACCTTCGGATTTCTCCTAAGCACTCCTCTTAACCTTCCAGCACCGGGCAGGCGTCAGCCCCTATACGTCATCTTTCGATTTTGCAGAGACCTGTGTTTTTGATAAACAGTCGCCTGGGCCTATTCACTGCGGCTGACATCTCTGTCAGCACCCCTTCTCCCGAAGTTACGGGGTCATTTTGCCGAGTTCCTTAACGAGAGTTCTCTCGCTCACCTTAGTGTTCTCCACTTGACTACCTGTGTCGGTTTGCGGTACGGGTTGTTAACAACTCACTAGAAGCTTTTCTCGGCAGTTTGATTAGCCACCTTCGCTACTTAAATTTCGCTCCAGGTCACACGTCACAGTTATAGGTATAAGCATTTGACTCATACCACCACTTCGTGCTTCTACAGACACTTCCATCCGTCTGCGTGGCGTCGCCTCCTGCGTCCCTCCATCGCTCAAACATTGTTAACAAGTACAGGAATCTCTACCTGTTGTCCATCGCCTACGCCTGTCGGCCTCGGCTTAGGTCCCGACTAACCCTGGGCGGACGAGCCTTCCCCAGGAAACCTTAGTCTATCGGTGGACGGGATTCTCACCCGTCTTTCGCTACTCATACCGGCATTCTCACTTCTAAGCGCTCCAACACTCCTTTCGGTATGCCTTCACCGCCCTTAGAACGCTCTCCTACCACTCAATTTAAAAATTGAATCCACAGCTTCGGTGTACTGTTTAGCCCCGGTACATTTTCGGCGCGGAGTCACTCGACTAGTGAGCTATTACGCACTCTTTGAATGGTGGCTGCTTCTAAGCCAACATCCTAGTTGTCTATGCAACTCCACATCCTTTTCCACTTAACAGTTACTTTGGGACCTTAGCTGGTGGTCTGGGCTGTTTCCCTTTCGACTACGGATCTTATCACTCGCAGTCTGACTCCCAGAGATGAGTCCTTGGCATTCGGAGTTTATCTGGATTCGGTAAAGCGTGAGCCCCCCTAGTCCAAACAGTGCTCTACCTCCATGACTCTTACTCTGAGGCTAGCCCTAAAGCTATTTCGGAGAGAACCAGCTATCTCCAAGTTCGATTGGAATTTCTCCGCTACCCACACGTCATCCAAACACTTTTCAACGTGTCCTGGTTCGGTCCTCCAGTGCGTCTTACCGCACCTTCAACCTGCACATGGGTAGGTCACTTGGTTTCGGGTCGACGACACCTGACTTTCGCCCTATTCAGACTCGCTTTCGCTACGGCTCCGTTTCTTCAACTTAACCTCGCCAACTATCGTCACTCGCCGGTCCATTCTACAAAAGGTACGCCATCACCCCTTAACGGGCTCTGACTACTTGTAAGCACACGGTTTCAGGTACTCTTTTCACTCCCTCCCTGGGGTGCTTTTTCACCTTTCCTCACGGTACTGGTTCACTATCGGTCACTAGGGAGTATTTAGCCTTGCCAGATGGTCCTGGCGGATTCCGACGGAATTCCACGTGTTCCGCCGTACTCAGGATACTCTTAGGTACAAATCAGTTTTTCGTATACGGGGCTCTCACCCTCTTTGGCGCTGTTTCCCACCAGCTTCTACTAACTCATTTGAGTCCACGTTAGAGTCCTACAACCCCAGTGTGCATGCACACTGGTTTGGGCTCTTCCTGTTTCGCCTCGCCGCTACTCAGGGAATCGATTTTTTTCTTTCTCTTCCTGCAGGTACTTAGATGTTTCAGTTCTCTGCGTCTACCTCACCCTCAGGTGTGACTAGCCATTACGCTAGCCGGGTTCCCCCATTCGGATATCTCTGGATCTTAGCTCACTTACAGCTCCCCAAAGCATTTCGTCGTTCGTCACGTCCTTCTTCGGCTCCTAGTGCCAAGGCATTCACCGTGCGCCCTTTGTTTCTTAACCACGATCATACTTGATGCATGATACTTTCGCGCTATTTTTCTTACTCTGTAATTTCTTACAGACTCGGTCAATTCTCGGTTCATTATTTTAGAAATAATGTGTTTTACCATCCATCCTGTCGGATGATAAAACGGTTTGTTTGGTTATTCAGTTTTCAATGTGCAAGTTTGAGTGTTAGCACACTCAAAACTAAACAAAGACGCAAGCTCTGTGAGGTTCCGTTACTCCTTAGAAAGGAGGTGATCCAGCCGCACCTTCCGATACGGCTACCTTGTTACGACTTCACCCCAATCATCTATCCCACCTTCGACGGCTCCCTCCCTAAAAAGGTTAGGCCACCGGCTTCGGGTGTTACAAACTCTCGTGGTGTGACGGGCGGTGTGTACAAGACCCGGAACGTATTCACCGCGGCGTGCTGATCCGCGATTACTAGCGATTCCGGCTTCATGTAGTCGAGTTGCAGACTACAATCCGAACTGAGAATGGCTTTTAGAGATTCGCTTACCCTCGCGAGTTCGCTGCTCGTTGTACCATCCATTGTAGCACGTGTAGCCCAGGTCATAAGGGGCATGATGATTTGACGTCATCCCCACCTTCCTCCGGTTTGTCACCGGCAGTCTAACTAGAGTCCCCATCTCAATGCTGGCAACCAGTTATAGGGGTTGCGCTCGTTGCGGGACTTAACCCAACATCTCACGACACGAGCTGACGACAACCATGCACCACCTGTCACCGACGTTCCGAAGAAAAACTCTATCTCTAGAGCGGTCGTCGGGATGTCAAGACCTGGTAAGGTTCTTCGCGTTGCTTCGAATTAAACCACATGCTCCACCGCTTGTGCGGGTCCCCGTCAATTCCTTTGAGTTTCAGCCTTGCGGCCGTACTCCCCAGGCGGAGTGCTTATTGCGTTAACTCCAGCACTGAAGGGTGGAACCCTCCAACACTTAGCACTCATCGTTTACGGCGTGGACTACCAGGGTATCTAATCCTGTTTGCTCCCCACGCTTTCGAGCCTCAGCGTCAGTTACAGACCAGAGAGCCGCCTTCGCCACTGGTGTTCCTCCATATATCTACGCATTTCACCGCTACACATGGAATTCCGCTCTCCTCTTCTGCACTCAAGTCTCCCAGTTTCCAATGACCCTCCACGGTTGAGCCGTGGCTTTTCACATCAGACTTAAAAAGACCGCCTACACTCCCTTTACGCCCAATAAATCCGGACAACGCTCGCCACCTACGTATTACCGCGGCTGCTGGCACGTAGTTAGCCGTGGCTTTCTGGTTAGATACCGTCACACGCATAACAGTTACTCTATGCGCTGTTCTTCTCTAACAACAGAGCTTTACGATCCGAAGACCTTCTTCACTCACGCGGCGTTGCTCCGTCAGACTTGCGTCCATTGCGGAAGATTCCCTACTGCTGCCTCCCGTAGGAGTTTGGGCCGTGTCTCAGTCCCAATGTGGCCGATCACCCTCTCAGGTCGGCTATGCATCATCGCCTTGGTAGGCCGTTACCCTACCAACTAGCTAATGCACCGCGGGTCCATCTCTTAGCGATAGCTTGCGCCACCTTTCCTCACAGAATCATGTGATCCCATGTCCTATGCGGTATTAGCAGTCGTTTCCGACTGTTATCCCCCACTATGAGGTAGGTTACCCACGTGTTACTTCACCCTGTTCGCCACTCACCTTGACTTAGTGCAAGCACTCGGTCGCGGTTCGTTCGACTTGCATGTATTAGGCACGCCGCCAGCGTTCGTCCTGAGCCAGGATCAAACTCTCATGAAAAATTTCATAAGTCTACTTGACTCATTTCTTTACTAGCTTGTTTTTTACCCAGCTTGTCTGCTGCCGAATTGTTGGTTGTTCATCAAGTTTTACTCGATGACCCTCACATTCTTGGTGTGTCTTTGTTTAGTTTTCAATGTGCTCGTCGTCACCACGTGACAACTTCTATATATTAGCACAAGCCTTACTTCCTGTCAACAACTTTTCAGAAGTTTTTTCGAAGTTTTTGGTCAGTGCTTGTTGCTGGTAGCAACTCATATATCATATCAGTCTCGGCTATGCTTGTCAAACACTTTTTAGCTCTTTTTGGAACTTTTTAAGTGAATGTTCGCTAGCTCTCAGACCTACTCTATAATATCATTACAACCGCTTCAGGTCAAGCCCTTTTTGGGGATTGATCAGCAGCTTTTTCAGCTGTCGCTGTCGTAAGGACTCTAGTAATATACCATGGTCCACTTATGACTGTCAACCACTTTTTTCATCTTTTTTTGGCCTATTTGAGAACTTGTGTTTAAGGCTCTTTTGGCCCCTCTTTGCCACAAGATATAGTGGTAGAAAAAAGACAAGCAGGGAAGTCCATCTGGATCCCTGCTTGATTCTGCCTATTATATAGTAGAAAGTCTTATAAGCGGCTGTTCAATTCTGCAGCTAAGTCTTCAAAACCTGGCTTGCCCTAAGAGGGCAAACATATTCTTCTTGTAGGCTTCCACCCCTGGTTGGTCGAATGGGTTAACCCCATTGAGGTAACCAGAAATAGCCACCGCGATTTCGAAGAAGTATACTAAGTAACCTAAGCTGTAGGCGTTCATAGCTGGAATGCTTACGACTAAGTTAGGCACTTGGCCATCGATGTGAGCCAAGAGTGTCCCTTGAAGGCTTTTGGTGTTAACGAAGTCAACGGTTTGACCTTGAAGTAACCTAAACCATCGGTATCAACTTCTTGTTCTGGAATGACCACGTCATGGCGAGGCGTCTCAACCTTGACAACCGTCTCGAAGATGTTGCGACGGCCTTCTTGGATGTATTGACCCAAGGAGTGTAAGTCAGTAGAGAAGTTAGCACTTGATGGGTAGATGCCCTTTGAAGTCTTTCCTTCTGATTCACCGAAGAGTTGCTTCCACCATTCGTTGAAGAAGGCCATACCTGGTTCGTAGTTAACCAAGAGCTCTGTTACTTTACCTTTACGATAGAGTAAGTTACGAATCGCCGCATATTGGTAAGCTTGGTTGCTTGCTAAATCTGCTTTGGCTGTATTCGGCCATAGCAGCTGCTGCCCTTGCATCATTGCTTGAATGTCGCCACCTGCAACAGCGATTGGCAAAAGACCAACTGGTGTTAAGACAGTGAAACGTCCGCCGATTGCATCTGGGATAACGAAAAGTTTGGTAACCTTCTTGGTCAGCTTCTGCCTTGAGGGCCCCTACGCTTAGCATCAGTGGTTGCGTAGATACGTTTGATGGCTTCTTCCTTACCATACTTAGCAATCAATTTTTTTCCTTGAGGACACGGAAACCAACGGCTGGTTCAGTAGTGGTCCCTGATTTAGAAATAACGTTGATTGAGAAATCACGGTCGCCAATCAAGTCTAATAAGTCATGTAAATAAGTAGAAGAAATGCTGTTACCAGCAAAGACTACTTGTGGCATCCCCTTACGGCCAGCTTTCATATTATAGAAGCTATCGTTCAAGAACTCGATGGCTGCACGAGCGCTCTAGGTATGAACCCCCGATCCCTGATAACCACTAAGACATCAGAATCTTGACGGATTTTCTCAGCAGCTGCTTGAACTTGGGCAAATTCTTCCTTATCGTATGCTTCAGGCCAGTTACCCAACCGGTGTAGTCACTACCTGCCCCTGTACCCTCACGCAATTGACGGTCAGCTACGGTCACGTAGTCTTGGAGTTGAGTTAGTTCGTGTTCGCCAAAGAATTTTTTGGCAGTAGAGTAATCAAATTTAATATGTGCCATTTTTTTCCTACCTCTTGTCTAGCTAGTGTTGGACTAGTTTATTTGATTTGTTGCTTGACTTCAAAGCGATCTTCTTCAATGGATTGAAGGGCGCTGTCAATCCACTCCGGTAACTTCTAGCCACACTGGAAAAAGCCAATGTCAGGCAAAGTGGCGCTTGGCGCGCTTCTTGGTCCGGGCTGGATACGGCGGGTGTTGAGCTTTCATCAGGACCCGCATGGACAGGCTAATCTTCTTGGTATATTCATCAATGTCAATGACCATGACCTTGACCTTGTCGCCTACCTTAATCTGGTTGCTGAGCTCATTCATGTAGCCATGCTTGCACTCAGAAATGTGAACCAGACCTTGTTCGGTTGGCGAGAGACCCTACGAAGACGCCATAATTTTTGGATGCCTGTAATTTGGCCTTCAACGATATCGCCTATTTTAAATTCAGTCATAGGATGTCACCATCCTTGCTTATTCTAACACATCAATCGTCTCAATCACAACAGGTTCTACCGGTTTATCTTGGAGACCGGTAACAACTTTATTGATTGCAATGACGACATCCATGCCTTCTACCACATGACCGAAGACCGTGTGGCGTTGGTCCAACCAAGGTGTCCCGCCCTCTGTCGCATAGGCTGCCACGATTTCTTCAGGGAAACCCAGTTCCTGCATTTGGCCCAACATGGTGCTTGGTACATTGCTAGCTGTTACGATAAAGAATTGGCTGCCGTTAGTATTAGGCCCTGCGTTAGCCATGGAAAGGGCCCCCTTCAAGTTGTAGAGCTCACGTGAGAATTCATCTTCGAAGCTCTCGCCGTAGATGCTCTCGCCACCCATACCGGTACCGCTTGGGTCGCCCCCTTGAATCATGAAGTCTTCAATGACTCGGTGGAAAATCACGCCGTCATAGTAGCCTTGCTTAGCAAGACCAACAAAGTTAGCCACGGTCTTAGGCGCTAGCTCTGGGAAGAGGGCTACCTTGATGTCGCCGTGGTTGGTTTTAATTAAAGCATGTAAGCTGGCTTGGGCCAGATCAAGTTGTGGATATGTCATGAATCATCCTCCTATTGTTAATGGTTGAATATCATCTATATGATACACTAAATCCCGTCAGATTCAAATCAAAAGTGACCTTCTCACGATTTTTCTTGAGAATTTACGGCTTCCTACTAGTTTCAAGTCGCATTTTTTGATATTATCTAATAGATACCTGTATAAGGAGAAGGAGGGATCCCCCCACTTATGAATACCATATTGCTGACATCTCTTGTCGCGATTCTCTTCACTCAAGCTATTAAATACCCTATTGCCCTCGTGACTAACCGTCATAAGGTCAAAGTAAATATTGTCATGACCACTGGCGGCATGCCAAGTTCGCATTCGGCCGCAGTTAGCAGCCTGATTACCAGCTTGGTGCTGGAATACGGCTTTGAATCCCCTCTGGTGGCCATCGCCACCATTTTCGGGGTCATCGTCATGTTTGACTCCATGGGCGTACGTCGCCAGAGTGGTGAGCAGGGTCTTCTGCTCAACCTCTTAGCTAAGCGTCGCCTGCAAGACCCGGAGATCCAAGCTGACTTCCGCCGTCTGCAAGAAAGCCACGACATCGATCACTATGAAGATATGATCATCGAAAAATACCTGGGCCATCGCCCCACCGAAGTGGTGGTCGGCGTCTTAGTCGGCGTTCTAGTCGCCTTCGTCAGCCGGGCCATCTATCTCAGTCTCTAAGAAATCTGGTGCAAGGACCCTGGACTTGCCCTTTTCTTTTGCCTTAAAAACTATGATTGAATAAGGAGTCCCTACTATGTCTCAAATTTACGACATCACCATTATCGGTGGCGGGCCGGTTGGCCTCTATGCTGCCTTTTACGCCGGCATGCGCCAGGCCAAGACTAAAATCATCGAAAGCCTAGATTTGCTAGGTGGTCAGCCAGCCCATCTCTACCCTGAGAAGGCCATCTACGATATCCCGGCCCACTACCAAATCAAGGGGGGTGACCTCACCCAGTCCCTGATTCAGCAACTGGACCACTTCGACACCACCATCTGTACTGGTCAGGAAGCCCGTCAACTGATTCAACATGAAGATGAGGACGGCAAGCCCTACTATGAAATTCAGACCCCACAAGCCAGCCACTTTAGCCGCGCGGTCATTATCGCCGTAGGTAACGGAGCCTTCCGGCCACGCAAATTGGACTTGGCAGAGGCGCCAGTCTTCGAAGGAAAATCGCTTCATTATTTTGTCCGTCAACCTGAAGCCTTCCAAGATCGAGTGGTAGCTATCTGCGGCGGGGGCGATTCCGCCCTAGACTGGGCGCTGGCTATCGAACCTTATGCCAAGCAAGTCCACCTAATCCACCGCAGATTCCAGTTCCGGGCCCATGAACACAGCGTCAGCCTGCTGGAAGCTTCTAGCGTCAAGATTTGGACCCCTTATATTCCAGTTGGCCTCCATGGCCAAGACGGCCAGCTCGACCACTTAACCTTGCAAGTGCCACGTCAAGAAGAAACGGTCGACTTAGCCGTCGATGACTTCATCGTTAGCTATGGTTTCGTCTCTTCCTTAGGCGAGATTGCCAAGTGGCCACTGAACATCAAACGGCAGTCCATCGAGACCGGCAGCTGCCACCAAACTAATTTGCCAGGTGTCTACGCCATCGGGGATATCGCCCAATACGAGGGCAAGACCAAGCTGATTGCGACTGGTTTTGGTGAAGCCACTACAGCGGTTAGCCATGCCATGGCCAGCCTCTATCCAGAGCGCAACAATCTACATGTCCACAGTTCCTCCCTTTTCGAGGACAAATAAAAAGACGAGGCCCAGGCCCCGTCTTTTTTATGCTTATTCAGCTACTAATTCTACTTCAATATTGCCTTTAACTGCTTTAGTGTAAGGGCAGATGTTTTCTGTCTCTTGAACATAGCGCAAGGTTTCTTCTGGGCTCAAGCCTTCAATAGATACAAACAATTTAGCTGCTAGGTGCAAGCTGTTAGTATCTGGCAGGTCGCCTAAGAGCACTACTTCAGCGCGCACTTGGCGTTGACGGTCGCCTAAGCCATCACGTTGTAATGGGAAGGACAAAGCCCCATTGAAGCAGGCAGACAAACCAGCTGCGAAGAGTTCTTCTGGGTTGGTGTAGCCTTCTTTTTTAGCCATGCTAGTCTTAAGGTTTAAGTCCCCTGTTACGGATTTAACTTCGCCATCACGGCCACCTGTGTTCACGACAGTTGATAATGAAATTTTCTTGCTCATTCTTACTTCCTCCTCGATTAGGTTATCCTCATTATAGCATAAGCTCACGCTAAGCGTATTCAGAATGCTCGCGGTGCGAAGAATTTGGCAAAAAGCCAGGACCACAAGCCATAGAGGGCCAGAATAAGTGCCGTCAGCCCCAAGAAAATAAGACTGAGGCAGAATCCAGATGACGGGGTCCAGACGCGGATCGAAGAGCCAGAGCTCATTGGCGAAGAAAAGCCGGTGGAAGGCTACAAAGGCTTGGTCAAAGAAGAGCAACATCCCCAGAGCTAGCAGGGCAAGGCCCCACTGGCCTTGCTTAAATGCCTGCCAATAGGACCAGGAGTTGAATTGGCCTTGGCGGGCCCAGCGCCAGATAAGGACATTGAGCAGGAGCGCTAACAAGACCAGGCCGATTATGAGAGTTCGAACCTCAGCAAAGTGCTGACGCCCTCCGGCTGAACTGGCAAAATGTGCTAGTTCTAGGCTAGGTTGCCAGACTTGCCAGAGATAGGTCCAGATGCGCATAAAGTCATCATAGACTGCTGACTTTGACAGACCCGCAATGTGGGGAATCCAATCTAATTGCAGATAGACCCCATAGAGCAAGGGGGCCAGGAGAATGGTCCCCAAGACAGCATTGGCCAGGCCACCCAAGAGACTGACTCCCGCCCGAATCCAGGTCCGTATTTGATCCATGACTAGAGCTCCCAAGTGGAGAGGTCTGGCCGGACATAGGTTGGTTGCACTGGCACGGACTTGAGGTCTTCTTCTTGAGTGAAGCCTGTTAAGACGAGCAGGGTATCCATACCGGCATTAATCCCCACCTTGATGTCGGTCTCGTAATTATCCCCAATCATGAGGACTTGATCCTTGGTCAAGCCCAGGGTATGGAGACCACCTTCCAGAATAGGACTGAAAGGTTTGCCCATAACGACCGGTTCTACCTGACTGGCATACTGAATAAAGGAAGTCAAGGCTCCTGAGCTTGGCATCATGCCCCGTTCAGTTGGGATGTTACTGTCGGTATTGGTCACCAAGAAGGCCGCACCATTCCGAATAGCTAGGACCGCAATGGACAGGGCTTCATAGGTGGTGTGACGGTCCAAGGCTTGGACCACCACTTGGGCCGACTCATCTTCCACTAGCGTGAAGCCGGCTGCTGCCACCTGTTCCTTAAGGGGTGCTTCGCCCACTACATAGACCGTTTGCCCCTCATGGTGGGCATGCAGATAGTCAATAATGGCCATGGCGGAGGTATAGACATGCTTCTCAGTCACAGGCAATTCATACTGGGTGCTGAGGGCCTGAGCCACTTGAGCTGCCGAGCGCGTCGCATTATTGGTAATGAAGAGGAAGGGAATGTCTTGCGCCACTAACTTCTTAATGAAGGCTTCGGCTGTCGGAATACGATTCTTGCCGAAGTAGACCGTTCCATCTAAATCAATCAAATAACCTGCGTAGTCTTTCATAGGGACCTCCTAAGGGTTGGTTTTGTTCTTTTGCTTGATGACAAAGTTATTCTTACGTTGCTTGGCAGCAGCTGGCGCCTGTTTAGGGGCCGCCTGATCGCCAGCGGCTGGGCGACGGTTGCGCTTCTTGAAAGGCTTCTTGCCGCCCTTAGCCGGCGCATCCACCTTGTTGCCCTTGAAGCGATTTGGATCTTCCTTAACTTGGATTTTAGCTAGTTGCTTGGTCTCGCCTACCTTTTTCTCGATTGGGGCCGGCTTAGTCTTAGCCTTGTCTTTGAGTTTGGCGTATTTAGCCACTTCCCGCTCCTTGGCCAGGACGAAGTAACGGCAGCCAAAGTTACAGTATTCATTGAGATAGTCTTCTAGGAAATCAATGGTCTGATCCTTAGGCACCTTGGCCTGGCCGATTTGATAGAAGCCTCGTAGGCGTAACTGTTCGAAGCCCCAGTCCCCGACAATGAAGTCGAACTTCTCGAAGTATTCTTGGTAGCGATTCTCGAAGGCTAGCAAGTCGAAGCCCTCACGGTAGTTGAGGACCAACTGATAAGGTTCCTCCTTAATCAGCAGATGGTCTTCGTTAATTTGGCGAATTTGCTTGTCTTCTTGGACTTGGTCCTGACTAACGTCAGTCAGGATGGAGTCGATTTGATAGGATATATTATTATCGCGTTGGGTCATGCCTTTAGCTCCTTTACTTCTATGTCTCGTTCCTTCCTATTATAGCAAATTCTGGTCCTGCAAGCTATGGAATTCTCTGGGACAGCTAGTACGATAAAAAAGCCCGCTCATTCAGCTTATGGCGGACTGAATGAGCGAACTTATCTTAAGGAAGCAGAAGTTGGGATTATTTGGCTTGGGCTTCTACCTGATAAACAGCCGCTTGGACCTGTTCAGGGGTGACACCTGGCACCGCCAGTTTGAAGGTTTCTTTGTCGGATGCGGCGAAGTCAGCTAATTTGGCTACGGCAGTCGCCATGTCCTCTTGGACCTCTAGCTGTTGCCAGGAGTAGATGAAGCCATTGTCCTTGCAGTAGTCGATGAGTTTTTGGGTCTCACCCTCTTCACCCATGGCCGCCAACATTACCAGCAACCCATAAGCCACCTTGACCCCATGTTCAATGGTGTGGGTTTCGGCAAATTGTGATAGAGCGTTGTGGACAGCGTGAGCCCCCGACATACGGCCATATTCACAGGCAAAGCACCCTACGGCAGCAGCCACGTTGAAGACCGTGTCGACCACTCGCTTGAAGGTATCATTTACTACACCCAAGGCATGAGTGGCTAAGGCAGCGTGGGTATCGCGGAGCAGAATATCCTTGGTTACCTTGGCAGCAGCCAAACCTAATTCCACATTGGCTTCTAGCGCCCCAGTCAAATGACGGGTGATACTTTCGGCCTCATACCACTTGGCCACCGTATCACAGATACCCCCTTCGAAGTAGCGTTTAGGCGACTCTACTAAGAGATCCAAGTCCACCACGCAGGCATAAGGGGTACGTTTGAAGTAGGCCACATCATTGAAGACCCCATTAGGATGGTAGACAGCCGCAACAGGTGTGGTCGGCGCACAGGTCCCCACAATCGTCGGCACGGTGACCACTTCACAGTGGAGGCGGTCCGCCGTCCCCTTGGCGGTATCGCAGACCTTACCCCCACCAACAGCCACAATCACATCGGCATCGGCCGCTAACTCTGCCAAGCGGTCCATATCTTCATAGCTAGCTGTGTGGTCATAACGTAAGACTGGCACACCTTCTAGCGGTTGAGGTAAATGTTTAAGAAAGGCAGCGTAAGATTTCTCCCCGGTAATAATGTAGGGACGCTCGAAGTTCTGTAAAATGCCTGCTAAAGAAGCAAAGCTCCTTTTTCACTGATATATTGTCCGGGTGTACTGCGTACGACTTGTACAAATTCCATAAGCGTCCTCCTTGTCGCTTATACATATCTAAGCGAACGATTAAAGTTTTATTAGAAAATACTCTAACACACTTATTTTTCTAATACAAGGCCCTGGCAGCAGAAATCTGTATCACTTTCTGAAATCATTCGGAAATTTCATGAAAAAAGCGCCAAGCCATCGGCTTGACGCTAACTAGTGCTAGTTTAATGGCCCAGCTTAGGAAGCCATTCAAAGATGAGGAAAATGAGAAGTAGGGCCTGAAGGATCAACATCAGTGGGACCCCCAGGGCAAAAGGCCATCTGTGGGTCTTGTGACGCCAAATCTGCATGGCTAGGAGAGCACCCAGGGCTCCCCCTATGGTAGCTAGGCCTAGTAGGCGGGCTTCCGGCACCCGCCAGCGGTGGGCCACAGCCTGATGCTTATCCCAGATATAGACAGCGGCCGTCAGCAGATTAATCAGAACAAGATAGAGCCAAATATAGGTCATCATGGTCGCTGCTTCCATTCTGCCAGGAAGTCAGCCAGGTTACGCTCATGCTGGTACTTGATGGCTGCCTTAATATCCTTCTCGATGATGGCCTTGCTTAAATCCAAGCCATTGATAGCCGCAATGGCCACCGCATAATGAATCAGGTCCGCCAGCTCAGTCACCAGTTCCTGGTCGGTATCCTGGCCCTTGCCTTGCTTGCGACCGGCACGAATATTGAGTAGTTCGGCTATTTCACCCATTTCCTCTACTAGCTTAATGAAGAGGCCCTGTTCTTGACCCCAGTCACCATAATGCTCCGCTAGATAGGCCTCTAGAGCTGCCAAATTCAAATCTGTCATTCCCGTCTCCTCCTATGGGCGCAAGCACCTCACTTGCCCAGTCTCAGTCACCATGCTACCATAAAAATAAGAATCTGTTAAGGAGGACCCACATGCAAGCACTCCAAGCCCACGAAGACTTGGCCCAACTCAAGGCTCAGTCTCAGCTCCTCATTCTCCAATTCGGTAGACCCCAATGCGCGCCCTGCGCTAGCTTGGCCTTGAGACTGGATGAATGGGCTCAAAGCCATCCCCAGGCTACCCTACGCTATATCGACTTAAGCCAGTGGCCCCAAGTAGCCGCCCAGGAACAAATCCTGTCCGCGCCCACCTTACAAGTATACATTGATGGGCGCCGCTACCTGCAAGAAGCTGGCTATTTTTAGCCTGGACCTCTTGCTAGACAAGCTGGATTACTACTGGGAACTACGTCAAGATAGACCCTAAGATAAGAAAAAGGCCATGACATGGCCTTTTTTTTATGCAATGAGAAATTTGCTAGCCAGCTTATGGACCTGCTGGATATCCTTGCCATCTAAGGTCCAAGTTGCTAACTCCGCTTGAATGAGGTCAGGAAATTTCCGGCTAATGTCCCTCAGGGCATTGCCGACCGACTTACGGACATAGTCACTGGGATCCCGCTTCAAGCGAGCAATACGCCCAATGGCTTCCTGGGGATGGTCCTTAAAGTAAGGCCGGCTAGTCCAAATTCTCAGCCCCTCCGTTACAGCACGTCTGGTATTAGCTTGGCTATGGCCCAGCCATTCATCAATGACCGGCAAGGCTGCTTGGTAGCCTATGGTCTTGCAGTAATGGTCCAAGGCCTTGGCCAATACTTCCTGAACCCGCCAGTTAGAATCCAGACAGACCTGCTCTCTTAAATAATGCAGTATATCCTCTTGCTGGGACAGGTAGCCCATGAGGAAGACGGCATACATGCGTACTTGATAGGTTTCCGATTGATAGGCCTGCAGGGCCAATTGCTTGATATGGTCCGAATCCTGACTGGCATAATCCGCTTGGGCCCTTATCTCCTCTTCTTTGAAGCCTTTTTCAATCAGTGAGAACTCCGCCTCCAGGCGCTTGATATGGTCTTGCATTGGCATTCACCTGCTCTCTTTTACTAAAGACCACATCCTATCAAGGCGATCAACTTAAACTTAGACTTGAGCTGGATGCTGGGCGATAAAGTCGCAGAGGGCCGTCACCTGCTCTGGTCGCGTAGACCAAGCCGTTGTCAGACGGGCCACGACATAATCTTCAGCCAGTTCCCAAGTCGCATATTGGACCTTGTCCGACCAGACAGACACCAAGACCTTAGGTAGACGGACAAAGACTTGGTTGGTCACCGAGCGATTGACTAGCTCATAGCCATTGGCGACTAGGCAATCCTGAATAGTCTGAGCATCGGCCACCGCCTGGCGACCGATGACCTGGTAGAGGCCATCCTGGAACAGCACCTCAAATTGGGCCCCTAAGACTCGGCCTTTGGCTAGGACCGCGCCCCCTGCTTCATAACAGTGAAAGAAGTGCGGCAGCAGACTTGGGTTGGAAATCACCACGGCCTCCCCTAGCAGGGTCCCACACTTGGTCCCGCCAATATAGAAGACATCCGTCAAACGCGCCAAATCAGCTAGGGCTGACATCGTTACTTGGACTGCCCAGGGCATAGGCCAGTCTCGCCCCCATCAACAAAGAGAGGAAGCTGGTGCTGACGGCAAACCGCTGACAAGGCCTCCAATTCTGCCAAACTGTAGAGGGTGCCTAGCTCGGTTGGTTGCGACACATAGACCATACCTGGATAAACTGAGTGCGGATGGTTGGCATCGGCATAGAAATTCGTCACCCAATCCTCAACCGCTTGAGCAGTCAACTTACCTCCTTGGCTAGGCAAAGCCAGCACCTTGTGGCCCCCTAGTTCAATCGCGCCCGCTTCATGGACATTAATATGGCCCGTGTCCGGCGCCAGGACCCCTTGATAAGGCCGCAAGAGGGCCCGAATCACGGTCGCATTGGTCTGGGTTCCCCCAACAAAGAAATGAACCGTGGCATGGGGGCAGTCACAAGCCTGACGAATCAAGTCATAGGCCCGCTCACTATGACGATCACTGCCATAACCCGCAGCCGGTTGGCGGTTGACTTCTATCAATCGCTCCAAAATCCGCTCATGTGCTCCCTCTAAATAATCAGATCCAAAATACAAATAGTCTTCGGTCATCCTAATCAATCCCCTAATTTAATCAATACTGTCCTGCTGGATTTATTATATACCCTCTTCTCTCTAGCGCGCAAACCGCACTACTATGTTTAAATAGTTTGTACTGAAATGTTCGTGGTTCTGACCTACGCTCAGAAAAGTAAAGCCCTACTCCGGCCTGTCAACATCTTCTGACCGCATCTGTTATATAAGATTCTTTACAGAAGAGGATATAGTTGGGAGATATTGATGCCCCTAAGAAAACAAAAAACTATGACAGAAGCTAGGCTCTATCATAGTCTGTTTTGTCTTGCCGCCACTCCAACTGCCACTGGCGTTCCTTTTGAACGGCTGCCAGGTCATCTGGATAGGCTAGGTTAATAAGCTTGATTGCATAGTCACTGGCGACCATGGCGTGTTCCTTCATATGGGCGGTCGCCACCGCATGGCCAATGACCCGTAAAAGGGCTTGTTCTAGAGGATTCTCGGCTTGCTTGGCCAGGGTGTGTATCTTGAAGCCAGCCTGTCTGACATCGTGCATACTGGCCTGACCGGCTAAACACGCTTGGCTGACGGCCCAGCCTGCCTCAACGTCAGGCTCTTGCCCTACCTTGAAGCCCGTCAATTCAAGCAAATGCTCTACCAAATCCCGGCCGAAGTGGGCACAAGTCTCCTGACTAGCGGCTTGGTAGTAGGAATCTAATTGGTCTCTCAAATCATCGCTGTCTAGCAACTTAATTTTCCGTCTGGTCATAGCCCCACCCCTTATAAACTTCTTAGCCCTAGTATACACCAAGCCCTAACTGAGTCAAACAAAGCCATTTGCCACTCATTCCCATAAAAAAGGAGCCGGACTGCAAGAATCCGACCTCATTTATTGGCTTAAGGTAAAATGGCAATGGCACGCACTGGCGAACCAGTGGCTTGCTCCCAATGTGGGAAGCTGACACTGATCAAGGCACCAGTGGCTGGCACTTGGTCCAAATTATTCAAGACTTCTACTTGATAGATATCTTGCTCCAAGAGATAGTATTCGTTCACTAGGCCATGCTCCGCTGCCGGAATACCCGCATCGGTGTCAAAGGTCTCATGGCCCACTGCCTTGACTTGGCGTTCCTTAATCAGAAATTCCAAGGCCTCGCGACTCCAACCTGGACTCTGCTGAACACCAGCTTCATCTAGGTTACGCATAGCATCCTGGCTTGGCCAACGCTTAGACCAGTCAGTCCGGAAGGCAACAAAACTGCCAGGGCGAATTTGACCATGTTCTGCTTCAAAATCCAAGATATCTTGCTTGGTCAGGATATAGTTAGGATTCTCCGCCACTTGGGCCGACTTGTCAATGACATAGAGAGGTAGGAGCAGATCCTTGAGCTCAATTTGGTCCAGCCAGCGGCCGCCTGCCACGAAGTGGATTGGGGCATCAATATGGGTCCCGTATTGGCCCACTACCGAGATTTTCTGAACGTGGAAACCATCCTTAAGAGTGAAGAGGTCTTCCTTCTCTAGGGCTGGCAGAGCTGGGAAGTGAGGGCTGGACTCATTAATGACATGGCTAAGGTCAACCCATTTTTTGGACTTGAGTGTTTCATAAAGTGAAAGTAAATCTGACATCTTGTCTCCTCCTAACTAAGAGCTAATGATTACTGTAAAGGCAGTATAACAAAGTTAACTGAGGCAAAACAAGATAGAAGGTCTTATTCCCTTAGACTATTTTGCTAGAACGCGATATAACTATTAGCGTATATTGCATCCCAAAACCAAGCCCATGGCCTACTAATCCACGCCTCCTATCCGTTGCTAGCGCCCCCATATCGGTCAGACCTTGACAAATTTCATGACAGAGACTAGACTGAGGCAAAGTAAGTGATTGCCCCGCCCCTAGAAAGGATAGCCTATGATTGATATCCATTTAATTACTCCTGAGCGCCAGGCCGCTCTTCACCTCCCTAATGAAGACTTTCCCCTTATTGGCCAACTCTTGCCCTCTTACAAGGAGGGTGTGTGGTCCTACCAGGAATGTTTACTGGCTGACCATGACATCAGCCACATGCGCTTCCCTGATGAGGCCTATGACCTCCAGCAGATCAACCAAGCCGGTTTCGCCCTAGGCGCCTTCGACAAGGAGACTTGCCTTGGTCTGGCCATCTTCCAGGATGGCTTCTTCGCCTATAGCTACCTAGCGGACCTCAAGGTCGCCAGTGCCTACCGCGGGCAAGGAATTGCTAGCCAATTGCTGGACCGAGGCCGCCAAATCGCCAAGGAACGTGGCTCGCGTGGCATTTATACCATTGGCCAAGATAATAACCTGATTGCTTGTCGCTTCTATCTTGCCTATGGCTTCCAGATAGGCGGTTTAGACACCCGGGTCTACACGGGGACGGCTCAAGAAGGTAAAGCTGATATTTATTTCTATCTAGATCATTAAAAAAGAGGCCCTAGGCCTCTTTTTCTTGTCTTAATTGAATGTCCTCGACTAAAGGCATTAACCTCACTATGGTCATAGAACTAGTTGTTAGACCACCTTACTTATCCTTACTCAATTGGCTTAAAATCCCCTTGAGATTGCCTACTTGCTGGCTGATGGCCGTCTCTAGGTCTTGGTCCCGTTCCAATGGGAAGTAGAGGGAGCCGACTAAGACAGAATCATCTTCTTTACCAGTATCTTCTAAGCGGTAGAAGACTAGGCAAGCCGTGTCGTGTTCGGGCTCGACTTCATAGCGGGCCTGAAACTGCTTGCCATCGATTTCAATCGATTCTTGGAAGATGGCATCTGGTCGGTCTGACTTGAGACGTTCTTGCAGTTCCTTATCGGTGAGCAACTTACCACCCTTGAGGGGGGAAGTCGCATAGGCCTCTAAGGTATAGAGATTGACATAGCCCTTCATGCCAGGCGTCATGATGCGATAACCTATATCCCGACGGTCGTCCTTGGTCAAGGATGGATGCATCTTCCAATCCTCGGGAATCTTGTAGGGACGTTCAGTTGGCTTAGGGGGCTCCTTGCCATCCACGGCTTCATACATCCAGTTCTTGGATGATTCGAAAATCTTATCTTGGCCCTTGTCAATAGGACTTGGCTCCACCTTCAAAAGCGTCTTGAAGAAGGCCTCTTCCTGCTCCTTGTTTTCTAACTCCTTGCTAGACTCTGAAAGAGCGGAACTGGACTCTTGGCTATCGTCCGATTGGTTAGCCCAGGCTGCTTGAGGGGCCAACAAGAAGCTAGTAGCGGTCGCCAGACTGGCTAAGACTAGATGTATTTTTTTCATGTTTTACCTCCTTGGGTGACCGATGGTAAGGGGAGTCACCTTGGTTACTGGAGTACCTAGCCCTAGTGTAACCTATTTGAATTTAGCAAGCAAGGAAAGGCCTATTTAGCTAGACCTGCCGCCACCAAGGCTAGAAGCCAGAGATGTAGCGGATAAAAGATATAGAAGAAGTAGCGGTTGAAGGCTGACTGCTTGCCTCTTTGGCCATTGTAGAGGGCTAAGAGTGGCAAGACGCTAATGAAGAGCCAATCAGAGTTGTAGAGCAGCATGGTGAGGGTCTCCTGCCAGCTATCGTAGGTGGAGTAAGAGAGAGCAAAGAGAATCTAGGCTAGCCCCAGATAGAGCAAGTTCCGTAGCCCCTGGCGCTGACGGCAGCAGTAAGTGATCAAGATAAAGGGTAACACCACCATGCCCCCTTCTGTCAACAAGAGTCCGACTAAGAAGAGCAAGCCGGCACCTGCCCAACGAAGGCGTTTGGCTTCTAGCGTTAGGCTTTGACGGGGGAAGGTCAAAGCCAAAATGCTCACCCCAAGGGCTAGGGTCAGGAAGATATTATTGCTGATATGGACACCACTATCAGCCAAGAGGCTGTTAAGCAGCCAGTTGCCGGCCGCCATGATGGTAGCAGCACCCCAGAGGCGGACTTGATAGCGACGCAGATTGCGGCTATGGAGGAAGCCTCTACCGCCAGATAGGCAAAGCCCGCGGCCACACAGCGCGTCACCGCATGGAAGATGCCCTCCCAGACTGGTGGCACCAAGCCAGGCACATGGGGCAGATGGTCCAATACCATCAGGGCTGCTAGCAAGTATTTGATTTGATTGGTATTTAATTTCTTCATGGGAATGCTCCTTTAAGTTTTCTTAGCTTAAGTTTAGACCCAAAAAGCCCGGCTAACCATAAGCTGAGCTTACAGTTAGCCGGGTTATCTTACATTATTGAAAGTTTAGCCTCGCTGGTCTAAATCCCGCAAGAGACGCTGGATGACCCAGGACTTAAGCAAGAGAGTCAAGATAAAGCTTGGCAGCAAGGATAGGAGAAAAGCCAGAATTCCCAGACGAGCCACAAAGGATGAGAGCAAGACGGGTTGCCAGTAGAGCCCCCAAACTAGGGGCACCAAGCCAAAGAGATAGCCTAACAACAAGAGACCATTGACCAGATAAGGCCGCTGGCGCCCCGGTAAGGCCCCATTAAAACGCAAAGTCTGGTCACGGAAATCACTTAAGATGGCACGCCGAGTAGCCTGATCTGGCGCTGGCACTGACTTGACTTGGGCTTCTGAGATGGCTTGCCACGCCTTCATATACTAGCGCTAACAAGAGCCCCAATAACAGAGGCAAGACCACTGCCCCTAGGCTACCTAGATATCTATCCGGGTAGTGTGGCTGACGCCCCGCATCATAACCTAGCAACGAATGATGCGCCCGGCTAGCAAGGGCAAGATGACCAAGCCTAGAGACCACAGGGTCCAGCCACACGCCGGCTTAAGTCAGTGGGACTTTCCTCTTTCCAGGTCAGCTGGCCACTTGAGAGGTCATACTCAGCTAGCAAGCGACGGTCTGCTTCCTTCTGGACTTGGCGCAAATAGGCGCCGTAGAAGGCTAATTTTTTATAAGGTATCCACATTTATCAAATTCCTTCCCTTTCTGCCTTTGGTTGCGATACTAGAGCTACATTACTAGTCTATTTTTCCTTTGTCATAGCGCGCCCCATAGTCCTGACGGGCTTGGCGCGTCCAAGTTTGGATGAAGTCAGTCTTAGCATCAGTGTAGGCATCTCGATTGTGCTCATACTGCGACCAGAGAGCTAACTTAAGCGCCTCATAATCCTTAGCTACTTGGGCATGATCCCTGAGATAGTCCCTAAAGTAGAGTTCATCATGATCGCCTTGGAAGCGCAAGTGAATGTGATAGACCTTATCCGCGAAGCCTTCCGGGGTGTAACCCGCATTCAAGGACACCCGCCCCTCTGACTCCGACATTTTAAGAAAGCCAGACTGAATCAGGCGATCACTGGCTAGGCGCAAATCCGCCTGGGGTGCCAACTCGACCAAGACATCAACGATATCCTTGGCCCAGATGCCCGGGATGGCCGTACTACCAATGTGACTGATACGAACCAGAGGCAAATCTCCTAGGACTTGTTCTAGTCGCACTGCCATTTCTTGATAATTGGTCTCCCACTGGGCTTAGGCGCCACTAGGAAGATTGGAAACAAGTGCCAGAGTTCTTCTAAAGATAATTGAGTCAGATCCTTGGCCATATGGGTTGCTCCTTTCAGACAAAGCAAATCTAGTTTTTGGCTTTAAACCTAAGGCCGAGTAGCCCGAAGGTCGCATACGATTCTCGGTGCTAGCTTGTCAACCAGTCTTAAATTCCGCTCAGACTGGGTAGACTTGCCCTTTGCGAGGTGTAAACTTCTGCAGATAGGACAGATCATCATAGGACCGTCGCATGCTTTCACTCCACCCGAAGCATAGCCCTTCTTCCAAGACCTCATGGAAGGTCACCGATGGCAACTTGGACTTAGCTTTAAAAATTCGAATGCAAATACCTGGCGAAGTTTGTTCATTGGCTAGTAACCAATCATGTAGTGCTTGTCTCTTCTCAAAAGATATAATCGGAAGTTGATCATAGACTTGGTCTAATTGTTGCATTGCTTTTTTCCTTTCATTCTTGATGGTGACCATTCTGCTAAACTAAGGATAAGGTGTCCTCATCAGTGCCTTATCTAATTGATTACCCTCATCCAGTCTGAGCTCTCGGATTGTTTTTCCCATCGAGCCCCCAAAAATTCAGTCTTGAAACTTGTGGTAATGGCAATAAACTAGCTATTGAGGCTCTTCCACCCACTGATCATTGTCCATAATAAAGGGCTTGGCCAAGCCAGGGCCCGTATAGTCAGAATACTTAGTCCCCAGATATTGATAGACCTCTTCCTTGCTGGCAAATTTGATGGCCTGATAAGGCTCCTCGAAGGTCAGCTTCTCTAGGAAGAGATAGCCCTCTTTTGCTGGAACTAAGACGCCGACATGGCCGATGAAGAGACTGTCGCCATCCAGATTATCATGCAAGACTACTGACAGCATTCTAACCTTATCATTGAACTTGAACTGGGACAGATATTGCGCCATTCGCTTGGCGTGGACCTTGACGTCCTGGGTAGCCTCGGTCTTAACCCGGGAGAAGAGGATATTGAAGGCCTCCTTATCCTTATCATCCATGACATGCCCCTTGTCGATGGCATCATTATCCATGAAAAGTAGCTCATCATCCTGGCTGACTGACGGAATCTCAATGGTATTTTTGAGCAAGGTATAGCTGTTAATACGGCAATTTGTCCCGATAAAATCCCCCTTCTGCTCATGCCAGAGCGGGTTAATCTTGGCCACATCGTAGTCCGTCTTGGTGAATTCGGTGAAGTCCCCCTTGAGCCCGCTAGGTCCCACAATGTCATTGTAGTCCTTAACGAGTTTGAGGAATTCCTCAACGCTATCCTTGTCCAAATGAGCAGACAAGAGGCTCCTCACTTCTTCCAGGCTACTTGGACTATTAAGGTTAGAATAGCTAGGATGAGAGGGGCTTGCTTCTTGGCCACTCGGCTTGGGGTTGCAGGCTGCGAGAGCTAAGACGAGGCCGAGGGATAGGATGATGGTTTTGGTGCGTTTGAACATGAGGTCTCTCCTCTAGCTGATATTTTTGTCAAAATAAGTTGTGGTGCCCACGATTGGATTTGTTCCAAGAGCTTCCTCATAGAAGGCTGTCGCCCTATTCAAGTTTCCAATTATCCTTCAAACTTAATGATCTGATTGGTCGCATCTACGGTCGCCTTCAGGCCAAAGGGAATGATGCAGCGGGGTTGAGCATGGCCAACGTTAAGGTTAAAGACCACAGGCAGGCTTGGATTGGCGATGACGTCTACCAATAGCTGCTTGTATTCTTCCGAATATGCCTCATCCATGGGCTTTCCTACTAGCAGGCCGGAAATCGAATCGAAGATACCTGTCTCCTTTAGCAAAGTGAGTGCTTGATAGAATTTCTCAGGTGGCATTTTTTCTTCACTGGATTCCAGTAAGAGGATTTTCCCAACCCAGTCTTCTTTTTGAGGGAGCAAGGCATATCGACTACAGAGTAGGGGCATATCCGCATAGCGCTCCCCATTAAAGATGTCATAGAGTGAGTCAATGCAACCTCCAAGAATCTCGCCCGAGAAGATTGGGTCCCCCTGAAGCAGGTCAAAACCATAGTCCGAGTGAGATTTCAAAGGCTTGCCAATTTGGTCGACGCCGAAGTCAGACCGGCTCTCATACCACAGCTCACTCGGTCTTATTTCTTTTATTGTACCCGTCTTTATTAATTCCTCAAAGTATTGTCGTGTGTAAGGCAGCATGTCCTGATTGAGCTCACAGATATCCGAAAGGAAGGATTGTCCATAGAAAGTATTGAGCCCGACTTTATGCAACATCAAGTGATTGAGGGTCGTGTCGGAGAAACCGAGGAAGACCTTTTGGGACACAGCACCAGCCAACTCTCCGTTTTCAAATAAATAGGGTAAGAGTCGATAAGTATCATCGCCACCAATGGCACAGAGGATCATGTCAATTTCTGGATCTCTAAAGGCTTGTAACAAATCGGCCGCCCGTGCTTCCGGGTGCTGCTTCAAATAGTCAATTCCCTTGAGCGCGTTAGGCATAAAACGCACCTCTAGGCCAAGGTCTGTCAGTCTTTTAAGGCCAATTGCTAGCTCATGCTGGACGAAATCTTCGCCCAACACCCCAGCTGATAGGCTGACGATTGCTAGCTTTTTAATCATCATATTCACCTCACAAAATTAATCAAATGACTTTAAACTGTAAAATATACCTTTTAACGACAAATTAAAAGGTATAATGAACTATTTTATGCTTGTTGAGATGGTCGCGACAAAAAGTAGAGATAGGCCCCAAAGGCGAACTTGATGGCAGCATCCACATAGGCGATGACCGCCATGGAAATATTAGGGAAGAGGTAGCCCACCGCAATGTTGGCCGCACACACCAGGGCTAGATAAATCATAGACTTGCCATGGACGAAATAGAAGGGGAGGAAATGCAGTGCGGTCGCCATTAAGGCTCCCAGCCAGATGAGGCGCCAATGCTCGGTTGCGAAGAAGGGCCCGCCTAAGATGGCCATTAAGACAAAGAGTAAAATGACCGCATAGAGGGCTACTTTCTTCTGGAAGGGACTCGAACTGCCAGTTGATAATTTATTAAGTAGGGGCTTGTTCTGGTTAATAGCAAAAAAGCTGACAATGTAGCCTATGCTGAAAACCTGCATATTGATAATCTGCTTGCCGCCAATCAAGGTTGCCACCGCAATCACCGATGCGACGGCCATCAACCATAAGCCACAGGCTTTCTTGAAGTTAAATGCTAGTTTTTCATTCTTGTCATAAGCTAAAAATCCCATAAATAAATGCCTCCAAAATCTTCATAGCTGCCATCTAGCCTCTACCCAGTAAACTAGATGGCTCTTACTTTATTATAGCACTTTAATAGAAGAAAAGGAGTGACAAGCTCTTTTTATACTCGAACTGGGAACTGCTCAAAGCGCAACCATTCCTGAGCAATTCTTAAGAGGCTATCACCTAAGCCGTGTTCTTGAATTACTTTTAAAAACAACCCTGTTGAGACAGATTGAATGAATGCCCATTCCCAGATGCTCTGCTTCTCAACTCCAGTTTCATTATGAAGTAAGAGAACTCTCTCAATAGCTTTTTCCAAAGGAGCATCAACTAACTCCTCCACCCATTCTCGCACGAGGATTCCAAGGTCGTAGGCAGGTTCTCCTAGGATTCCATCCGGATCTATCAATTTATAAGATAGCTCATTGGAATCTAGTGCTTTCAGTATATTGTCAGCGTGTGGATCCCCATGGACTAGCACAGATTGATATGAAGACAGGCACTTTCTTCTTGATTCTAAAAACAAGAGCGCCCGTTCAATGATTTCTTTACTGCATGGTTGCTCTATTTTTTCCCAAGTGGACAGGATAAAGTCTTGAAACCACCCAATTAATTGTCCCATCAGTCTTAGCTCCTGTTTTTCATCGAGGGGAATCCAGGTTTTCTTAAGTAGCCCGCAAATTATCTTCATTTGGTCTCTAATAGAATATTCAGACTCACTCAAAGGCTCGCCCAAACACTCTAGTAAGACTGCTTTCCTCTTGACATCATGCTTGAGCAACTTGACATATCCCGCTCCATTTACAACTCTAAGGGCCTCTACTTGTTGCTTAAACTCGGAATTCCCCTCCAATTGAGGCATAAATAATTTGAGAATCCCCTTTTCTTGATTTCTCAAGGCACATTTTGCTAACAAAGGCCTCTGAGCCTCCTTCGAGGATTTGCTCCAAAGAAAGGCTCCACTCTTTTGCTATGCAATCAATAACTGTGTTTAAGTCCTTTTTCCATTGTAGCCCCTCATCACCTAATGCATCCAACTTGTTTTGAACATTGCTTGGAATGTGGTCTTCCCAGTTTTTCATCTGATGCTATTCCCCTTTAATTTTTCTAGCTTATCTTTAAACTCAGTTGTCGACTCATCCCTATTTTAAATAGTCTCTTCATTTTTTTCCACTGCTTTTAAGTAGCTTTTAGGTTCATGCTGTACATTAGAGTTAGCACTAAGGAAAGGAGAAAGCTCCCCCCAGAGGTGAGCGGTGTAAAACAATGAGAACTATCGTCGTCATACCTAATCTGCTGGCCCAAAAACTTCATAGCACTTTCCTCAGATCAGAAAATGCCAAAGCAGCCTATAAGATGGGCGTCCTCACCCTCATCTTCGGCTCCTTCCTAAAAGGCGTCTTCGACATCTACGGCACCCATTTGGTCTATCCAAGCTTCTACCTGCCAGTGGGACTACTACTATTGCTGGTCGCACTTGGCTTTGAAATCCATCAGAGGAAGGGGATGACAAAATAAGAAATGAAATAACCGGAGGTCAGCCTGTAAAGGCGCCTCCGGTTTGTTTTGGTTATGAGGTTAAAACTTAACTATCTCTAGCTTCTAGGCACAGAGCTCTAAATTGCTCATCTAATTCCGCTATCTCCAACAAGAGGCGCGACAAGTCTTCGTAATCTTCCTTTAGGCAAGACAGGTGTGCTTGTCCAAATAAAGAGGCTAAGTCTTCTTTATTTTTGAAAGCAGACTATCATGCTCTGCTAGAAATCTACTCAGGTAGAGATTTCTGACAGCGGCCAGTTTAAAGCTGAAATACTGATGCAGTTGCTTTTGCTCATCATTCAATCCATGCTTTGCCACTGCCGCAGCGTAGACTGAGAGGACACCTTCTTGCCCTTGCAGGTATCTTTGGGCCATTATTTGCGAGGTGGCCAGATAGATTGCGCTCGCATCTGGATTAGCGACTCGCTTGAAATTGCCCCACATAGAATAGGCGCCCCGCTTAGTAGTCGATTGCCTGGGCTTGCCATGCTGGCAGAAAGTCTTCGAAACTGAATCTTCATACAGGCAAAACCTGCTGGATCATGCAAGTAGAGATAGTCATCATCTAAATCATAAACTGAGACAAAGTGATCCACTCCGTATAAGTGAATGTGATTAGGATTATAGGTCAGATGCCCCATATCGAGTGGCCCCAACACTACCGGCCCATTAACTAGGAGAGCTTTGAGCTTTCTTCTGATTAAATCCAAATCAACCGCTTGTCCCTCCCTTAGATAATATTCTTCATAGTCAAAACCAAGAACTTCTAAGACATGAGAAATCGAAAGATCCGGCATGCCATTATCGAAGAATACTAATGGGTGCTTTCATCGTCTTTGACAATGGAAGCCCCATTCCCCATCAACGTAAGGGGCCTCAAGATATTCTGGCCTCAGGTCATAACCATAGGCTTCCAAAGCCATAGCTAAAGAATAGGTATAACAAAGCGATACGTCGCCAAAATAGATTTGCATATGTCTGCCTCCTTCTCATTGATAGCTTGATTATACAGTGCAGTTAGCTAGGCCACCCTAGAAAAAAGGAGCAGAATTTATGGGGTGCGGGGATTGGAAAGAGACACAAACCATGAAAAAAGCTCCCTTAGTTAGATTTTTATCCAACTAAGGAGGCTTTTTTGGCTGTTTAATCATACTTCTTGCCGAATTTCTTCTCCAGCATTTTCTTGACTAGATAAGGCATCTTGACGTTTTCTCGTCCCTTTTTGGCAATGAGTTTCTTAACAAAATCAGGCATCTGGATGTCTTGGTCTTCCTTTAGAATCGCATCGCTGTCTCTAGGCGCCGCCATCTCATCAAAAGTAGTCTCATCCGCTTGATGGATTTTGTAGTCCCCGTGGAGATGCTTGGCAACCGTTGACAGCAAGGCCTCAATCAGACGCGGATCCGTATTGGGCATAGGAGGGCGCTTATAGCCCACGCCTAATTCATGACAGAGTTCTTGACATTCCACATCATTGTCAAAAAGCACCTCGATATGCTCACTAATAAAAAGGCAATCGGCACAAAGATATAATGGTCGGGATGCTGGCTTTGCTCCCGCAAATACTCCAAGACATCTGGTTTAATCCATGGCATCCCAATATCGCTCTCACTCTGCCAAGTGTTAGTATACTGGTCTGGAGCAAGGCCGAGACCTTCAGCAATCAAGCGGCTATTGTCGTAGATTTGATCGATATAAGGGTCGCCAAACTCCAAAGCCAAGACAGGCACACTATGAGCTGAGAAAACGACCCGATAAGTCTGACTACCAATTTCTTGGATAATTTTTCGAATCTCCTCTACCCAGTAATTGATAAGGGCGGGCTCGCGATACCAGTCCTTAATGACTTGGAAGCGGATGGTCTGGCTCTCTAGGAATTTCTCATAGCCCATTACGGAGTAATAGGAATAATGAGGTTCCAAGATTAAACAGAGACAGTCTTCAATCCCATCTGCCTCCATCTGTGCAATGACATCGGGGATGAAGGGACGCGAAAATTTATTAGCAAAATAAACGTTCGCTTGACCTTCTAGGGCCTCAGCTACTAGCCTCACTTCTTCCCTAGTAATGGCTTGGAGCGGTGTGCCCCCAATCCGAACATAATTATCATATAGGGTTTTGATTTCATCTTCTTCTGGACGAACGCCCCGACGAATATTGGTAAAAAATTCCGCGACTGCTTCATAGCTAATCGCTTCCGGTGACCCAAAGGTCATCATGAGGACAGCTTTCTTAGACATGTCAAACTCCTTATGTGTGTGTCGTTGTTTCCGTCTCTTATTCTATCATAGAAAGGGTTTTATTGGAACTGGCTTTGGTTCTGTTATTCAGGCTTAGGCCTTCTATTCAGCATATCCGCACTACACAAAAACCAATCAAAACAAGAAAGACATCCTCTTCTATAAAGTCGCTACTACTTGCGCCTTAGTAATAGGAAGGGGCTATGAATACTTCAGCCACCAGGTATACTCACCCTTCATGCACCTACTCTTCCTGATTCCCCTCCTACTAGGGCTAGCCCCTAATCTGCTTGACCAAAACTTCATAAGCACTTCCTCAGAACAGAAAATGCTAAAGCAGCCTACAGCTCCTTCCTAAAAGGCGCCTTCGACATCTACGGTACCCATTCAATATATGGCTTCATCAATTACACTAGAATCAAATTGTGCATGATAATCACCTGTATAGGGTCGACCATCTAAAACAAAACAACGCCATTCAGCTATGAATTTTACAACCTCACTAATCCATATAGGATAGTCAAAAGGTAAACCATTACCTATCAAATCACGGGTTCCATTAACAACTCTTCCATTAAAGACTTTTGAACCAGCTTTAGGCTTAATTAATTTTCCCCAATTATCAGGTATATTTACAATCTCTCCTAAAACACCTTCATAAATTTTTCGACCATAAAACTCTTTAAGCTCAATGGGATAGTCATAAACTCAGCGATAAGCGTTTTTATCGCCCTACTTTTCGCATGCACTTGACCAATAAAAAGATTCTAGACAAGCTTTTGAGCTATTCAGAAGACTTGAAACAACACTATCATCTCTATCAGATTTTGCTTCTTCACTTTCAGAGTAAAGAAGCTGATAAATTTTTCGGACTCATTGAGGACAATCTAAAGCAGGTTCATCCCCTTTTTCAGACTATCTTTAAAACCTTTCTAAAGGACAAAGAGAAAATTGTCAACGCCCTTCAACTAGCCTATTCTAACGCCAAATTGGAAGCGACTAATAATCTCATTAACCTCATCAAACGAAATGCCTTTGGTTTTCGGAACTTTGAAAACTTCAAAAAACGGATTTTTATCGCTCTGAATATCAAAAAAGAAAGGACGAAATTTGTCCTTTCTAGATCTTAGCTTTTCTTCACCCCACTACAGTTGACAAAGAGCCGTTCAAATCCGGCATCAGCATCGATATTATAGAATTAAAGAGCAAGTCGCCCTTGGGAATTTGCCTATAGGGTGTCTTGCTCTCTTTTTTGTAATGTCATCTCATTTTTTCAGCTGAGCGGGCAGAAATTCCTGAATATCTCTCCATGCCTTCTGATTCTCATATGTCGCCATAATATATAAAACCTCCGTTTCAGTTTTTATCATCTCTGATAATCCTATCTTACTGAAATCGGAGGTTTTTCTCATTGACATTTGTTAATTCTCAGAAAAATTTTTTCGAATGCGACTCATGGACTCCCTTGCGATACCTAGATAGGAGGCAATAAGGTTTTGCGGAAGCCTGTCTTCAATGCCGGGATAGGTCTTACGAAAGGCAAGATACTTCTCTGTGGCATTGAGGCATTGAAAGTTATACTCCCGATTCATCTTGAAGATGATTGTCTGCTCCAGCAGCGCAATATACCCTCTCATGGTTTCCGGGCTTGAAAGCAAGATGGCCTTCAGCTTGTCCGAACGAAAACTCAAACCTAAAACATCCTCAACAGTCTCAAACACCTCAACTCTTTTTTCCATGAAAAGCGCCTCTCCAAGCATGAACTCATTTTCCTACATGAAAAGCTTTGTGATGTCATTTCCGTTCTCGTCGATATAGTAGCTTCTGGCAAGGCCCTTTATAATCAGATAGACATACCGCTGCGGTTCACCCATGCCGAGAATCTGGCTTTTCTTCGGATAAAACACCTCATCGGCATCTTGAGCGAGAGCTTCATTCAATTCACTTTCCGTGCTTTCATGCAGTGCATAGGAAAGAATATCTTTTTCTGTTTTACATCCATTCTTTAACAACTCCTTTCGCTTTTCTTCATAAAGTCTTTATTTTCAAGCCCTTCCGACCATTGACATCTAATCCGCAGCCTTGACCTACCCATCATCTAAAGTGGCAACTCAACCCCTGGCATCTAAACCGGCAGCCCGTCCCTATCACATTTTTGCCATAAATTTGCTTGGATAAGTTGCCGCCGAGCATTTGTCCATGTGAGCTTCCTTGAAGCGGTCGAGAGCCGGAAAGTGACTTATTTCAAGGGCTATCGAGACTCTTATGTATCTTTCCTTGACATTAAGACCACCGTCTCAACGTGTCTTGATAGGACAGTCCGATACTCTGAAATGGATTATCAAGGGCTAGGATTTATAAGGACACTCTGAAACACTTAAAACATGATATAAAATTTAACGTAGATTTCTCTTAGTTAGAAATAGCGTATATGTAACAATTTTACAGACTTTCCTGCCTTTATACGAGAATGTTCAACAGCTCATTCGAATCTATGATAATCTGCTTCAAGTAAATGCCTTCCGTATTCAAAAATAACTCCTGAGTAGAATACAAGCTTTGTATCATATTGCAAATCAATAACTGTTTCATCTGACTTTCTTTTTAAATTCTTGACCATCAAAGTAAATATGGTTATATAATACCGAATAGTCTCGTATACTTTTTAATAAGGGTATGTCCTTGATGTTTCATCCTTGCTGAAAACTGCGAATGATTCCCCCCATTACAAATAACAATATCCATTGGATGCAAATAATGATTATCGATATTGAAACTATGCTTATTTCCATCAAAAACATTTTGGTCGTTAATACCATCAAGATTTCTAATTATCCTATCTGAATTCCATGGGTTTTAATAAAATTGGTAACTCATTTACTTTTTATGCTAATTGGGCCTTCCTTACGTATTTTCTTATTTTCATAGTATTTCATGTCATCTGGATGTACTTTTTTTCACAAATAACTTCATCAATATGCAAAATCTGTTTCGTAAGCAAGAAAATTATAGACTCCTCAATACTTGAATTATCTTGAGCTTCATGAACTGTTTCAATAGATTGAATTGCTTCATCAAAATTTAGATAATCAATTATCACCGATAAAAATATTTTTTTACAATTTTTACCTTTTCGTTAGTATTCTCACTATTGTTTAGTTTCTCCATATACCTATTATATTTACTTTTATAATCATTATTTCTCTCAGTTCTAAAAAGAACCAAAAACTTACCTATTGTATCAATCATTATTTTCTCCTATTAATCAAAAAGACTAAAAATCCAGTTCTGATGAGTTTCTAGCTTTAATTTTAATTTCTTAAACCGAGCTGGATTTGTTTTCAATTAGATTTTTGATTGTTTTCCATCGTGTTGTATTCTCATTAAAAATTTTTCTAAAAATACCATTTTTTTATGCGAGCTGTTTCAGCCCCTTGATGTTGACCATATTATTGTAATATCCTTATCCTTTGAAACGGCGGGCTTTTATCCCTTTCTCCAGCAGTCCCACAACCTCGATATAGGCTGAG